>Ga0154666_1146_pt1 | contig 23182 bp, 24 predicted proteins | sample Rifle2008BG13ft_FD_116095 | JGI IMG/M metagenome (GOLD analysis project Ga0154666, IMG submission 116095) | Chloroflexi bacterium RBG_13_50_21 | reverse complement strand
TCATCCAGATCTACTTTGAGATGGGTAAATACAAGGTCAGCCATTACTCCAACCTGATCACTGCGCCGTTTGTAAAAACACGCAGCATTTGGGCTGTTATGCGTCACCCCGGTAGATTTGTCAAACAACCTCCGCATGAGAGTTGATAGATTAGTGCGCCTGATTTGAGGATATCTTTTGAGATTATCAATACCACGAAAGGAATAGACCCATGAATATGCAGGACAATCTGGTTGTTGTAAATGGTGACGAAAATAAGCTAGATACCAGCTGGGAAACTCCAGTGTTGGCAATCGGTGCGGTGCTTGGTGCTCTGACCGGATTGGGAGCGGCCTATCTTCTTGTTCAGCGTTCCAAAAAAAGGGGTGAGACACCCAACCTCAGCGCCATCGAAGGCATCAAGCTGGGGCTGCTGATCTTTGGTTTGCTGCGCTCGGTATCAATGCTAGGAAGCGGTGACGAAAAATAACCCGACGGAGTTGAATTGCTCATCCCATAGGCACAAGGCTTATGGGATGTTTTTATTAACCTGCTTGACAAGGGATTTCCACCATTATAGAATATGAACGAACGTTCGTTTTGTATCGGTGAGGATTTTATGTCGATTTATGGCCCTAACCGCGGCGAACAAACTCACCTTGCCATCCTACAGGCAGCACATGACCTGTTCATTAAACAGGGTTATCATGGCACATCCATGCGCCAAATCGCCCGGGATGCCGGTATTGCCCTGGGCGGATTATACAATCACTTCACCAGCAAGGAAGCTGTCTTCGCAGCGGTGTTCCAAACCTTCCATCCCTATCATCAGGTCTTACCTTCGATCCAGGCTGCCCAGGGTGCCAACCTTGAACAGCTGATGCAGGATGCCATTCAGCGCATGGTCCAGGTTGTTGAGGGTCGCCCAGATTTCATGAACCTGATGTTCATTGAGATGGTTGAGTTCAAAAGTGTGCATGCCCGGCAGCTGTTTGCTACACAATTTCCCCAAGGGTTGCAGATCTTCCAGCATTTAGTCGAAGCTCACCCTGGCCAAATCCGCGCCATACCTTCTCCAATGGTTGTTAGAACATTATTGGGGCTGTTCATTGGATACTACTTAACAGATATTGCTTTTGCTCTAAGTGCTCCCACTGAATTTCGAGAAAATGCTATACAATATTTTATTGATGTATATCTACATGGTGTACTTGCACACCAAGAAATGAAAATTACCTGATGGATCATTTATAGGAAATGCCATGATCAATTCCCGCCTCCGCTCACTGATCCGAAAAGAATTCATCCAAATTGGGCGTGATAAACGCACCCTGATCCTCGTTTTGATTATCCCCATTATGCAACTCTTCCTGCTTGGGTATGCTGCTACTAATGATGTGCGTAATGTACCTCTTGCACTATATGACCAGGATCGTGGGCCTGAAGCACGTCGCTTGTTGGATGCTTACCGGGCTGCTGATTACTTTAAGATAACTTATGATGTCAGCTCTGAAACAGAGCTTCGCGACCTGATCGATCGTGGAGAAGCACGTGCCGGCTTGATCATCCCACCTGGTTATAGTGACGACATCCAAGGCGGGGAACAGGCTCAGGTGATGTTCGTCCTGGATGGCTCTGATCCGACGGTGGCTTCAACTGCGTTCTCTTCTGCACGTTTGATTGGACAGGCATACTCCACGCAGGTACTCGAAGAACGACTATTACGACGTGGTCAGGCGGTGGTCATTGAACCTCCGGTTGAAGTGAGCACCAATGTTTGGTACAACCCCGACCTGATCAGTGCGTACTTCATGATTCCAGGTGTCATCGGGATGATTCTGTTTGCGCTGACCTCGATCCTGACCGCTAGTGCCATCGTACGTGAGCGCGAGCGCGGTACCATTGAACAACTGATCGTCACGCCTCTTCGCCCCTGGGAGCTGGTGGTGGGGAAGCTATTTCCGTATGTAATCCTGGCATTACTGAACTCTTTCGAAGTGTTGGCGATCGGCCATTATTGGTTCAAAGTGCCAATCAATGGGAGTCTATGGTTGATTGCAGTTGCGTCATTAATATTCTTACTCTCTAGTCTGGGTATCGGTATGCTGGCATCCACGCTCGCCAATACTCAACAGGAGGCCATGCTCACCGTGTGGTTGCTGCTCCTTCCTAGTATCTTTCTGGCAGGATTTTTCTTTCCCCTGGAGGCTATGCCTAAGATCTTACAATGGATCTCGTATGTTTTCCCCTTACGATATTATTTAGTGATCATCCGCTCCCTGATGCTTAAAGGAGTTGGCATTTCAGCAATTCAAACCGAGCTCATTGCACTGACAATTTTCGGTATAGCGATCATGAGCCTGGCTTCCGTACGCTTCCGGAAACGGCTTGATTAAAGAGTATAAAATCAGGAGGTACCATGAAAATTGCGCGCATTATCATCCCCATTCTATTAATCCTGGCTATTGTTACCGTGGCTTACTGGTATTTGACCACTCAAACCTCGCCGGAGGTAAGTAGCGAATTGACTGGATCAGGCACAGTGGAAGCAACTGAAATAACCGTCTCTCCTGAAGGATCTGGTCGGATCACGGATGTGTTTGTTAATCAAGGTGATAAGGTAAGCGCCGGTGAGGCGTTATTTACTTTGGATAGCACACTACTCACTGCTCAGCTCAACCAGGTACAGATCAATTTGGATGCAGCCCGGGCTGCAATGGATGTAGCACAAAACTCGTATACGGCAGCCCTGGATAGCGTAAATATCGCCAAGGCACAATTTAATCTCACCCTCGCCCAGGCTCTCCAGCAAGCGCAATCCGCACGCAGTACCGCCTGGGGAGGGGATGTGCCTGCTGAATTCGACCATCCAATCTGGTATTACAGCCATACAGAACAACTGGCAGCGGCTTTGGATGAATTGAATAACACCAGGATTGCTTTGGATGACGAGCAGGCAAGTTTTGCTACCCTCTCATCGACAGGCAACTATGTAAACCTTTCATCGATTGAAACCAACCTGGCACGTGCTCGTGCGGCTTTCTTGGATGCGGAGGATGTGCTTGACCGAACCAGCCTGCAAGGCGACCAATCTCTGATAGACTCGGCTCAGCAAGCATTGGATACTGCTATAGATGAGTTGGATACCGCACAGGCTGCATATGACGAGCTCCTGACCACTCAGGAAGCCAATGATATGCTTGATGCTCGTGCCAGACTGGCAGTGGCTCAGGAACGTTACGACACAGCCCAGGATCGTTACAATGCCCTCTTAACAGGGAAAGATTCTCTCCAGGTGCAGCTTGCGGCTGCCACCCTTACTCAGGCTCAAAACAACGTGATTCTGGCTGAATCCAAATTATTCCAGGCACAAGCTGCCATCGATCAGGCTCAGGCAGCCGTTGATCTGGTCAATATACACATGGACAAACTTGCCATATCGGCACCCGTAGCAGGCATGGTATTATCGCGCAACATTGACCCCGGTGAAGTGGTTCAGGCTGGGGCTTCTGCTCTTACCCTCGGAGACCTGGAAAATCTGACCATCACCGTATACATCCCTGAAAATCGCTATGGTGTGGTGCACCTGGGTGATGAGGCACAGGTAACCGTCGATTCCTTTCCCAATCAGAGCTTTACAGCCTTCGTTTCCCGGATTGCCGATAGGGCGGAGTTCACTCCGCGTAATGTTCAAACCATGGAAGGTCGAAGTACGACAGTCTATGCCATTCAGCTGGCGGTTCAGGATGCCGAAGGACTTCTCAAGCCGGGTATGCCAGCCGATGTGATCTTTAATCAGCCTTAAGTAATCTTGTCGGAGCTTATTTTCTGAGTCATGCCACAAATTCTGGCCTCGCATCTTTTTAAATCATTTGGCTCCACGAATGCCGTGCAAAACCTCAGCCTATGGGTGGAGGCTGGAGAAATTTTCGGCTTGATCGGACCGGATGGGGCGGGTAAGACCACTGCTTTGAGGCTTTTATGTGGTGCCCTGGTACCTGACATCCCTCATATCTATGGGACTCCTGAGCCGGTCATCCAGATTGGCGGCGTGGATATGCTTAAGAATACTGACATGGCAAGATCGAAACTTGGATACCTGCCACAGCGCTTCTCGCTATACGAAGACTTAACTGTATTGGAGAACTTGCGCTTCTTTGCTGAGGTGCGTGGTCTTCCTGCCCAATCCTGGCGACCACGCTGCACTGAGATACTGGAATTTGTTGGTTTGGCAGGCTTTATACAACGGCGAGCCGGACAATTATCGGGTGGCATGCGCCAGAAACTTGGTCTGGCAGCCGCCCTGGTGCATTCACCCAGGGTGCTCTTACTGGATGAACCGACCACTGGAGTTGACCCCGTCACTCGGCAGGATTTCTGGCAACTCATTATTCGCCTGGTCGCAGATGAGGGCGTGGCAGTTTTGATCAGTACACCCTATATGGACGAAGCAGGGCGCTGTGGTCGAGTGGGTTTTATGCAAAAAGGGAAAATCTTGGTTGCAGGCAAACCCGATGAGCTGAGGTCAACGTTGAATGGACGCATCCTGGAATTGCAAGGTGAGCCATTGCCGTTGTTACGTACGCTGGCAAGTACGGATGAAAACGTGGAAGATGTACAAATGTTTGGCGATCGTCTACATGTGCGTATTCGTCCAGGTTCGAATCAGGAAGTGAGCAATCACCTGAAGGAAATCATCCTTGCTCAGGGTGGCAGGCTGACTCACTTGCGGTCCATCACGCCTCAGCTGGAAGATGTTTTCATCTACTTACTGGAAGACCGCAAAGCCAAACCTCCCCAGCAAGAGGAAAGCTAAACAATGTCTGAAGATGTCATTCTTGCCCATAACCTTACCAAACGATTTGACGGTTTTACTGCAGTGGACCACATCTCCTTCAGTATTGGCTCAGGTGAAGTGGTGGGTTATCTGGGTCCAAATGGCTCTGGCAAAACCACGACCATCCGCATGCTGCTTGGATTATTACAACCCAGCGAGGGAGATGCTTCCGTTTTGGGTTTTGATATTGTGCGACAATCTGAACAAGTGCGTGAGCGGGTGGGCTACATGTCTCAGAAATTCGCCTTGTATCACGACCTGACCGTGGGTGAAAACCTGGCGTTCTACGCTGGTTTATATGGTATAAGCGACCGCACACGTTTGGTGGATGTGATGAATTTAATAGACTTATCCGCGCAGCAGGCTGAGCGGGTCAGTGATCTCTCCACGGGATGGAAACAACGACTGGCGCTTGGCATTGCCATTGTTCACCAACCTCGCCTGCTCTTCCTCGATGAACCAACCAGTGGAGTAGATCCTACTGCCAGGCGTGCGTTCTGGGATTTGATCTATGAACTGGTCGCCCAGGGTGTGACTGCTTTAGTGACCACCCATTATATGGATGAAGCTGAATACTGTGGACGGATTGGGATCATGCGTGATGGCAAATTACTGGCCATGGATAGTCCATCTGCACTCAAGCAGCATAACTTGCCTGGAATAGCCTGGGATGTGTTTGCCCAACCTTTACTGCCTGCCCTGGCTGTGTTAGAAGCATCCCCGCACGTTTTACGCGCGGGTCTCGCTTCAGACCATCTGCGCGCCATCACTCCGTTCGATGTCGTCGCAGAATCATTAAACAGCGCGCTGGTTGTTGCAGGGATCCAGGTCGGGAGAGTTGAACCAGCCGAACCGACCCTGGAGGATGTTTTCCTGGCGTTGGCTGATGGGAATGTGACGCCAAAATCTGGATAAAAACCTGTCAACCTGCTCATCTCTCATCCCTCTGTCAAGTGTAGAACTAAATAATTGAACATAACTTAAATATTATCAATATATATATTGATAATATTTAAATATTTATTGACAAATATCAATTATTGTGTATAATAATAACAAGGTATAAACAGCACAAAATTGTCAAAGGAGGCTGTTATGGAAAACCTAGAGAGTGAATTAATTCAAATCCATCAAGAGGTAATTCGCCGTGAAGTCAATGTCAAACAGGCTCTCCGGCAATCTGGAATGGTAACCCCACACCTGATTGACCGTGGATTGACCTTGCTCGGCGATTCATTGATCCGCATCGGCACCAGGCTTAAAGACCGCACCTATCCAAGGCTGACCACTGAAGAGGCTTCTGCCCCAACGTATCTGATCACGCTTTAGCCTGACCAAAAGGTTAAATTACCCCCGCGATCCTTGCTTAATTGGAGATGACCCAGAATGAACACTTTACCCACCCGATGCCCACTATGTGGCGGAGAAGTCACAGTCACACGCATATACTGCCAGAATTGTGATACGACCTTAGAAGGACGCTTTACTGGTGGTCCGTTTTCGCAGCTCACCAAAGAACAGCTCTCATTTGTGGAAACTTTCATCCGTTGCGAGGGCAAGATCACCCGCATGGAAGTTGAGTTGGGTCTTTCTTATCCCACAATCCGTAATCGTCTGCATGAGGTTATTCGGGCTTTGGGGTACGAGCCAGGTGGTGAAGAACCATTTGTCGGATTGAGTGACACGGAACGGCAGCGCATTTTGGAAGACCTTGATCAGGGCGTGATCAGCGCTGAGGAAGCCATGCGTTTATTGCAGGAAAGTGAGAAGTAACCATGGAGAAGAAGGTTGTTACCACCAGTGCAATCCCAACAATTCTGTTGGATGTCAAAGGTGATTTACGCTGTAAAGGACAGGACACATTGGAGGTAACCGTAAAATCCGATAATCCTGACGACCTGGTTTTTGATGCCCTGGATGATAGGGTAACGATTCGTTGCCCCGGCGACTGTAATGTGGGTGTGCCCAGAGCAGCAATCGTTCAGTTGTCTGCTGTGCAAGGGGATGTGGTAATTAAAGCTTTGGATGGCGATTTAATCATCGATACCATCCATGGGGACCTGGAGCTCAGGAATGTGAGGCTGACCAGGATCGGTAATTTGAATGGCGACCTGGAAGCCAAGAATGTGGAAGGTAATCTCATCATCGATTCAGTGCGGGGAGATATTTCCATTCGTGGTGTTCAAGGAGATTTTACCGTAAACAACCATGTCGCCGGAAATCTAAACCTCAGCGATGTGGGAGGGAATGCATCCGCTTCAGTAAACGGGAACGTCTATCTTCGATTGGACCCTGCCCCCGGACGTCATTATGAATTTAACTGCCATGGCAATGTGTTTTGCCGTTTATCCAATGATGCCAGCGCTGAGATCAGCGTCCCTAAGGCTTCCCAGGTGATGGTGGAATTGCCTGGCATACGCGCATCTGCTCCGGTACACGCACCCTATGCACTTACGCTGGCAGAGGGTGATGCAAAGATCACCATCTCTGCTAAAGGGAATGTGATCCTGGATACCTATACCCCTGAGTGGGATACGGAAGACTTTAATCTTAATGTTGATAGTGAAGTAAATGGGATGGCTGATGTGATCAGCCAGCAAATTACCCAACAGGTTGAATCCCAAGTGCGAATGATTGAAGATCAGCTGAATGCTCAGCTTTCCAGCATTACCATGCGGTTGAATGCAGCATCATTAAGTGAAGAGCAGGCTCGCCGGATTGAAGATCGTGCCCGTGATGCCAGTGAGCGTGCCAATGCCCGAGCGCAGGAACGAATCCAGCATGCCCAGGAACGAATGGAACATAAATTGGCTGCTGCCCAACGCAAGATCGAGATTAAAACCCAGGCACATGAGCGAGCCTCACGGCATGGACGCCATAACTGGAGTTTCAGCATCCCTACTCCGCCCACACCTGCTTCACCTCCAGGTGAACCAGTCAGTGAAGATGAACGTCTGATGATCCTGCGTATGTTGGAACAAAAAAAAATCACCATGGACCAGGCCGAAGAGTTACTTTCCGCTCTGGAAGGTAAATCTGAATAGGTTTGTCTTGCCCGGGATAAGAGTATTGGGTAGAGCCTTTACCTAAAATGAAAGGTTGATGACAAGAATGATGAATGAATCAGAACGTCTACAAATCCTGGAAATGATTGAAAAGGGGATCATATCCGCTTCTGAAGGGGTACAGTTGCTGAATTCCCTCCCGGGAGAGCCAGGAGAGGCTGAAACTCCCCAGGTTGGCGAATACTCTGAAATAAAAACAGAGCAATTTGAGACTTTACCGGAATCTGAGGTTATCTTGGAAGAACCTCAACCAGATAATAAAAGTTCAATTGACCCACGTGAATTTGATGCAGAGGTAAAAAAGTGGCGCCGTTGGTGGTGGGTACCCTTAGCCATTGGGATTAGCATCACGGTGTTCAGTGGATTATTCATGTCCCTGGCTTATCAAAACGGCAACTATTTCTGGTTTGGATGCCTTTGGGTTCCATTGCTGTTCGGTGTCCTTGTTATCAGCCTGGCAGCGGCCAGCCGGACAACCCGCTGGCTCCACGTCAGAGTCCATCAGGAGCCGGGTGAGTGGCCTAAAACGATCGCCATTAGCCTGCCCATTCCAATTCGCTTCACGGCCTGGTTAATTCGAATTTTTAAACCTCATATACATGGGATGGATAATACCGATCTGGATGAGGTCATTCTGGCTTTGGATAAAACATCACCTGAACAGCCTTTCTATGTAAAGGTAGACGAAGGTGAGTCAGGTGAAAGGGTTGAAGTATACATCGGTTGATCATTTTTACATGATTGGCTGAAATGTTTTCACGATCAAGATATGAATTATTTTGGAGGTCTAAATGGCAACAACAGAAGAAAGAATGCGAATTTTAAGAATGATCCAGGAAGGTAAGATCACGGCTGAGGAAGGTGCCAAGCTGCTATCGGCATTACGCGAAAGCCGAAAGGATACCCGACCCGTTATCACCACCAGCCGGGGTGGAAAAGGCATGTTGCGCGTGCGCGTTACGGATATGATCACTGGGAAATCCAAGGTCAGTGTTAATCTACCGCTGGGATTGGTGGATGCGGGGATGAGCATCGCCAGCCAGTATGCCCCGGACGTTAATTTCACCCAAATCGCCGAAGCCATTCGATCTGGACAGATGGAAGGAAAGATTGTGGATGTAGTTGATGAAGAAGACGGCGAGCATATTGAAGTATTCATTGATTGATCGTAAACCAAGTTTCTTCGATAGATTTTTGTGTGGAGGTTTTTTATGTCTGACGAAACCATAGAAAAGACATTTCAAGTTTCTGATCCAGCCCACCTGAGTGTTTCAAATGTGCGTGGCTCAATCACCATCCAACCTGGTGAGATGAATGTGATACAGGTGAGAGCAGTCAAACATGGCAATTTTGACAGTGGTCGGTATACGATAGAAATGGCGCAAGAATCAGATGGTAGTGTGCGCATTGAAACCCGTTCCAATGAACCTGTGTTTGGATTCCTCTCCCACCCACCCAAAGTAGAATACACCTTGCAAGTTCCTCAGGGTACACAATTAGTTGCCTCAGGGGTCAGCAGCACTCTTAATGTACGCGGACTGAAGGGTGAATTCAGGTTAAAAACAGTCAGCGGCGGTATTGTCCTGGCGGATTTATCAGGTCCAATAAATGTGAATGTTGTCAGTGGCGATATTTCCGGTTCGCGCCTCAATGGTGCGATTGAGCTGCAAGCGGTATCAGGCAGAGGACGAATGATGGAGTCCAACATTCCAACTGCAGATGCTTCCACCGTGAGTGGTGATTTGGTACTTCAAACGCCCCTGACCGATGGACCTTATCGCTTCAGCTCGGTATCCGGTAGTGTACGTATGTTGGTGCCTGCTGATACTCACTGCAACGCTGAGTTGAATAGTGTGAGTGGCGGTATCCGTTCCTCATTCCCTGCCACCACAACACGGATGGGTCCTGGATCTAAAACTGCCAAGATCCAGGGGGGAGGGGCTGAAGTACGGCTTAAAAGCGTTTCAGGAGGCTTGTCGATTGAAACGGAGGGCATCCCTGCAGAGGCTGTCCTGGGTACTCCTTCTGTTCCAGTCTCACCCATGCCACCTGTGTCACCAGTACAGCCTGCACCTGAACCGCTTAACACTTCTGAAATTTTACAACGCATCGAGAGTGGTGAGATGACCGTGGATGAAGCGGTCAAACTGATGAAGGATCAACCATAATCTATATTCAGAGCGTGCAAAACGCCTGCTGAGGCATCTCTACAGGCGTTTTTTATGTATAATAACCATTCTTTATGACCACAACGCCTACTACTCCAAAACGTCCCACCGGAATGTTCGGTTTTACCATTGTCTGGGTCGGTCAAATCATTTCACTGCTGGGAACCAGCATGACCGGCTTTGCCATGACGATCTGGGCATATGAAAAGACTAATGCCGCTACCGCATTAGCCATGGTTGGGTTCTTCTTTGTTGCACCCATGCTGATTGCTTCGCCATTTGCCGGTGCGATTGTCGACCGTTCTAACCGTAAAATGATGATGATGATCAGTGATATTGCCTCTGGCATTGCCACGATTGTCATCCTCATCCTATACAGCAGTGGCCATCTCGAGATTTGGCACCTGTTCATCACCAGTGCCTTTCAGGGTGTCTTCCAATCCTTCCAGTGGCCAGCTTATTCAGCTGCCATCACAACGATGATCCCTAAAGAGCAATATGGGCGGGCTAATGGCATGCTTTCGCTGGCAGATACGGCTTCCAACATATTTGCGCCTATCCTGGCAGGTGCATTGTTGGGGATCATTGGTTTTTCTGGAATCTTGATGATTGATATAGCCACCTTCGTATTTGCCATCGGCGCCTTGTTGTTCGTTTTCATCCCTCAACCTAAAATCTCTGAGGAGGGGCAACAAGCTCAGGGAAATATCCTAAAGGAAGCGGTCTTTGGCTTTGGTTATATTCTAAAACGGCCTCCCCTGCTTGCCTTGCAATTGGTTTTCATGACGGGTAACTTTTTTGTTGGTATTCCGGGGGCAATCCAGGCAGCCATGGTCCTGGCAAACACTGGCAGCAATGAAAAGATTTTAGCTGTGGTGTACTCCGCTGGAGCGGTCGGAGGTGTAGTGGGTGGCCTGGTTATGAGCGCTTGGGGAGGTCCAAAGCGCCGGGTCTATGGGGTGTTATTTGGCTGGTTTATTGCCAGCCTGCTGGGTGATGTGTTGTTCGGTTTGGGGCGTGTTACACAGGTATGGATGGCCGCTGCATTTTTTGGAATGTTTTTTATCCCCATCATCAATGGCTCCAACCAGGCGATATGGCAGGCGAAAGTACCCCCCGACCTGCAGGGGAAAGTTTTTTCCATTCGACGGTTGATTGCGTGGTTTGTAAGTCCATTAGCGATGCTCATCGCTGGCCCGTTGTCCGATAAAATCCTTGAACCAGCTATGCAGGATCCTCAAAGTGCCCTGGCTTCCGCAACGGGCTGGTTCATGGGTATAGGTCCTGGTCGTGGCATGGCATTGCTGTTTGTGATTGGGGGATGTCTGGCAGCTTTGGTTGGCCTGGGTGGTTATATGTTTCGGGTCTTGCGCGATGCGGATATACTGATGCCCGACTTTGATACCCTCCCACCTGTCCTATCCCCGGACGAGCGCCTTACCCGTATGCAAGAATTGCTGGAAGATCGGAAATCCTGGGCCGCGCAGCCTGACACCCCCGAGCGTGAGCTGGCTCTCAAAGCCATCTCAAATTCATTACGCAAGCTCGGCCAGGGGGCATCGAAACCTCCACAGGCTGTTTAGCTGATCAACACAAATCCTGCATCCAGATTACAGCATAGATTAGCTCATTTATTCCTGGCTACATCCAGCCGGCACCATGCATATAATGCATCATACAGGTCAAACTGGTGTGCCAGGTTTTCGTTATCTTCAGGGTAGCGCAAGCTGAACCCGCTGGCTATCGCCTCCAGCCCTCGGGCGATCGGATCTTTGTCGATATCTTCAGCAATGTCTGCAGCATGGACAATTTTAGCCAGGCGTAATAAGCCAGGCTCCTTCAAACCGTATTTGTGAATGATGGACTCGAAAGAACACCTTTCTTCCGCGTGCCCCAGATCAACTCCGGGGGCATCGAAAGGTATTGCTCCAGTTTCCACAACTACCCTTTCGACCTGGTTGGTGGGAACAAACAAGAAGTCAGCTTCACTATCCACGAAGCGCGTGATCAGCCACGGGCAGGCTATACGGTCAACGTGTACGTGCGAACGGGTTACCCAAAGCATGGTTAATCTCCTCTCTTTAGTGGAAATTATACACTCCCCAATTTAACTACGTAAGCCTATAATGGATGAGTCTCCTGCTGGCTTTGAGATAGATAAAAACTGCTTTAATGAAAGGCAATTCTAATTGAAACCGCTTAAACTCGTTTTTTCATATGCCAGGCGTTATAAGCTGGTGCTTGTCATAACGATTATCAGCATGTTCCTGCTCGTGGGTGTACAGTTGGTTATCCCATGGATCATTCGCACACTGATAGCCGCGGTTACTGCCCCAACGATCACTCCGCTGTCTTTTAAGTTGGTGGGCATCCTGGCGCTGGCAGTCTTGGGGGTTTTTGTTATTCGCGCCGGTATGCAATTCCTGCGGTCCTACATGGCACACCTGGCGGGTTGGGGCGTGGTAGCGGATGTGCGCAAGCACATCTATGAGCACTTGCAAGCGCTCTCACTACGCTATTATGAGGATAAGCAAACTGGTCAATTAATGTCCCGCGTGATCAACGATACCGAGCTCTTTGAGCAGCTCATCTCGCACGCTGTCCCGGATGTGGTGGTAAATGTGATCACATTAATCGGTGTGAGCGTGGTTTTATTGAGCTTGAATTGGCACCTGACGTTGCTCAGCATGATCCCCATCCCGTTGGTGGTGGTTTCGCTTCAAGTTTATGCCCGCTATGTACGCCCTGCCTTCCGCGAGCGGCAAAAGGAGCTGGGTAATCTCAACGCCATCCTGAACGATAGCCTGTCCGGCATTCGCGAGATCAAAGCCTTCACCCGCGAGGTAGAGGAAATGAAGCGTGTCAACGATGGTATTGACCGCTACCGCATTTCTCTGCTCGGGGCACTCAAGCTGATGGCAACTTTCCAGCCATTCGTCGACTTTACCTCTTCGCTGGGCTTGCTGATCGTGATTTATTTCGGTGGCAAGCTGGCACTGGAGGGGGCACTTCCTGTGGCAGACCTGGTGGCTTTCTTCCTCTATCTGGATATCTTCTACCAACCGGTACGCAACCTGAGCAATGCCTGGGAACAGATACAGGGCTCCCTTGCCGGTGCAGACCGTGTGGCTGACCTTTTGGAGGAGCAGCCGGAGATGCAGAATTGTCCCGGAGCCCTTCCCTTGGAGGGTCGCGCTCAAGGGAATATTTCCTTTGTGGATGTGAACTTTGAATATGCCTCGGAAACGCCTGTGTTGGAGGAGATTAATCTGGATATCCCTGCTCACCAGGTCGTTGCCCTGGTGGGTCCAACCGGGGTAGGAAAATCTACTTTGGTAAGCCTGATCTCCCGGTTTTATGATGTCACCTCGGGCTGCATCACTCTGGATGGGGATGATATCCGCCAGTTCACGCTTGAAAGCCTGCGTAAGCAGATTAGCATAGTCCTTCAGGATGTGTTCCTGTTCCATGGATCTGTGCGGGAGAACATCCTGTTTGGCCGACCCGGTGCCACCGAGCAGGAGGTAATTCTGGCAGCCAAAATTGCCAATGCGGATGGGTTTATCTCAGCACTTGCGGATAGGTATGACACCCTGATTGGCGAGCGTGGGGTGAAACTCTCCGGTGGTCAGAAGCAACGCTTATCTATTGCCAGGGCGGTTCTCAAGGATGCGCCGATCCTGATCCTGGATGAAGCCACATCTTCAGTAGACACTGAGACAGAGCTGCTGATACAGCAGGCATTGGAAAGGCTGATGGTGGGGCGGACTGTGATCATCATTGCGCATAGGCTTTCAACGATCCGCAACGCGGATAAGATCGTGGTGCTGGAAGGCAGGCGGATCAAGGAAATTGGCACGCACGAAGAGCTGCTGGCAAGGGATGGGCTTTACCGGCGCTTAAGCACGGTCCAGAACCAGCTGGAAGCAGTAATGTTTGAAGAGCAGTGAGTTGAAATGAGAATAAATCATTCCCCAAGGGTACATCTTTGGGGAATTTTTATATCTGCAGAGGTCACTTGGTCAGCGTGATTTTATGAATGCTGCGTGGCTGGTCGGGGTTAAAGCCGCGCGCCTTGGAGAGATGGTAAGCCAGCAATTGTCCAGGAAGGATGGCGGCAATCGGGCTGAGCCATTCGGGAAGCCCGGATGGAACCGGGATGAATAAATCCCTTTCATCGAGCTTTTCTTCGCGGTGCCCATCAAGGGTGGAATCACCGATGGTGATCATCTGTGCGCCGCGCTGATGAACATTCTTGACCAGCGAGCTTAATTCATCCCTGAAGGTGATCCCCATCGAAATCAGGCACACCGGGAAACCCGGCTCCACCATGGCGATGGGTCCGTGCAGGAAATCAGCTGAAGAATACGGCTCCGCCTGCATATTTGCCAGTTCTTTACATTTCAGCGAAATCTCATGGGCGGTGGAATAATTATACCCACGACCGATGAACACCGTGTGTTCCACTTGTGCCAGGCTCGTGGCAGCTACCTGTGCCTGCGGCTCTGCTCTCAACGCCTGTTCGAGCACTTCCGGTACAGCCTGCAAGGGTCCAAGCTGAATGGGGCTCTCTACCAGGCTTAAGGCAAGCATTGCCAGGGCGGTCAGCTGGGCGGTATAGGTTTTTGTGGCGGCAACGCTGTGCTCCTCCCCCACACCCAGTCCGATTTTATATTCCGCAGCCTGTGCCAGTGGGGATTCCAGGTCATTGGTGATGGCAATGGTTGGGGCAGCTTGCCGTCGGGCTTCATCAAGCACACTGACGATGTCCGGTGATTGACCCGATTGTGAGATGCCGATGACCAGTGCACCCTCCAGACGTGGAGGGGTATGGTAACGCGTGAACAGTGAGGGGGCTGCCAACGCCACGCTTAGGTGGTTGATGGCGCCGAAGATGTACTGCCCATAACGGGCTGCATTATCGGATGTGCCGCGCGCCGCAATCAGGGCATAAGAAAATTCATTCCGAGAAAGCTGTTGGCTGATCCAGGCCACCCGCTCCGCTTCATTCTCTAGCATGCGCCGGATGGCTTCAGGTTGCTCATAAATTTCGCTCAATAATTGTGACTTTGTGGACACCGTGATTTACCGATCCTCCTGGAAATCCAGGTGAATCAATCCTTCCAGAATTGGGGTAGGTATGCCCGGTGCGTCTCGAGCATGTCATCCAGCACTGCCTGGACCCGGTCTGCCTTGGGACCGAGTGGGTGCGCTAGCAATGCCTGGAATGCTGCATCCCGGTCGCCATGCACGGCTGCCTCAACGCTGAGCAGCTCGTAAGACTTCACCTGTGCCAGCAACCCGTAACAAACTGTCGGCAGCGGCATAGCCGGTAGCGGGTGGATGCCATTCCGATCAACCCGGCAGGGCATCTCGAGCACCCAATCCGCTGGCCAACCCGGTACAGCTCCGGCATGGGATGTGTTGACGATATGGGTCTCACCCAGGTCGTTATAATGTGCGTTCAGCAGCTGGGTGGCAACGGTGGAATAGTATGCCCCACCGCGCAACATCAGCTCTGCCGGTGGCTCCACGAGAGATGGATCTGCATATTGTTTGAGCAGGCCGTTCTCGATCTGGATCACCTCTTCCCCCCTGGAGGGGGGCCATTGGTGTTGCGCCTCGAGCTTGTGGTCAGTATGGTAGAAATACTGCAGGTAATAATTGGGCATCATCCCCAACACTTCGATGGTGCGCGGGTCCCATTCGGGTTCGGGGTCTGATCGCAGCTCCGCCAGATAAGCTTCGAACACTTGAGGCCAGATATCTTCACCATCTACAGTGAAGCCACGGTGCCAGGAAAGGTGGTTCAGCCCAAGCGTGTTCAGATGTGTACGCTCAGCTGTGACCGCACTGCCTTTCAACTCCTTCAGGCTATCGATGATACCCATCTTGGTGGTAATAGCTACATTGCACACCCCCACCGAGGCTACGTCGGGTGCATATTTTTGTAATGCCTGGGTGACTAGGCCAGCCGGGTTGGTGAAATTGGCCAGCAATGCGCCGGGGGCTCCAAGCTCGCGTAGTTCTGCCGCAATTTTTAATACCACCGGGATGGTGCGCAGGGCTTTAGCCATACCACCCACGCCGGTGGTTTCCTGACCAATCAATCCATGGCGGAGCCCAAGGTATTCATCCGCCACGCGGGCGGGCATCTGCCCCACGCGCAACTGGGTGATGACGTAGGCTGCATCTTGCACTGCCGCACGCAGGTCGTGGGTCAGCACGACCTTAAAAGGTTTTCCTTTAGCCTCCACCATACGCCGGGCAAACCCTCCCACGATATCCAACCGCGGGGCGTCGATGTCCATCAGCCATAGCTCACTGACTGGCAAGGTAGTTGTGCGCTCCAGAAATCCATTGATCAGCTCGGGGGTGTACGTGGATCCCCCGCCAATGACAGCGATTTTCATGGGTGTACTCCTGGTGTTACAACAAATTATTCCGTGTATGCATCAGGATTGTAGCATTAATTAAGCGTTTTCAGGATGTCGGACAATCATAGTAGGTTCAATGACCGTGATTTATTCCTTCGCGGATTCCTGGTAAAAAAGAGTGCAATTGATCCTCCTGCCAATGTGGGGGATTGGATTCGATGTACTGTACAATGCGTTGATATTCTTGTTCATTACGAATGATATGTTCGTAGTAATTCCTCTGCCAGATTGGATGCCGGATTATCCCTGGTAAACTCCAAATCCGTTTGGTCGCCCGTGATTTGAATTGCCCGATCATTGCCCCCAATGAATTAGTCGGTGGACCATGCGGTCGCCTTGCTTGTTGGGGCGACCCACCAAGGTTATCAATCATTTGGTCCGCCAGGATTTCATTGGTACCACGGGTATTACTTGCCGAAAGACGGGTCGCCCTTACTATAGATTTATAATCTGCCTCGATAAGGATTATCCCGTGAAAATGGTTCGGCATAACAACGAACGCGTCTATCTTTATATAAGGAAAATAGTTTACCAATCGTCGCCATTCTTTTTCAATGATCATTCCGATAGAATTTAACTTTAAATTCCCCTCTACGACCTCCCCAAACAAACGCTCACGGTGCCAACAAACTATCGTTATGAAATACGCCCCCGGTAAGCGGTAATCATATCCGCTTAGCCGAATTGAATGTCGGGGATGAGCCCTGGGATTGTTATGAGTATTACTCATGTTGGTCTACCGTCCCATACTCCATAAAGTGATAACCGACCGGCATAAAAAAATTAGTCAAATGTGAGGTGTTGCGTAGTAGCGCCAGTTATCTCCCCATACACCCCCCGATACTGCTCAGGCAGCAGGCTTGCCATCTGGTACATCATCTCCGTCATCATCTTCTCCCGCACCTGCCGGGTCACTTTTTCGCCCCCTGCATCCAGATGGAACGGTCTACCCACCCGGATATGAAAATCGGTACGCTTCAACCTGGATAGATTTTCCGTGTAATTCTCAGCACCGTAAAACGCCACAGGGATCAGCGCTGCTCCGCTGTGCAACGCCAGCACGACCACCCCCGGGTGGGCTGGTTGGAGTATCCCGTCGTGGCTGCGGGTACCCTCAGGAGCAATGACGAGTATGTCACCTTTCTGTAGACATTCCAGACCTTGGTGGATGGCGTCGATATCGGCTTCACCCCGGTGCAGGGGGATGGTCTCGGTCACATCCAATGCCCAACTCAATACCGGGATATTCCAGCGTTCGGCAAGCATCAGTCCGTGGACGTGGCGCGGATGCAACCGGGTATAGATGATGGGGATTTCCAGAATGTTGACATGATTGGTATAAAGGATCAAAGGTCCCTGGGTAGGTACGTTGACCATTTGAGCATCATCGATACGGCAAATCAGACTGGTGATACCCTTGAATGTGCCTGCAATGAGACGTTGCGAGAATGTCACATTTCGACCTGTTTTTTACAGATGATTTCAAGCTGGCGCGGCAGAACCTCTATCTCAAGGCGGGTACCATCCACGCAGATAATCTCACCATCGGTCTGGGCCGGCAGGGGACCATCCACCGCGGTGATGGTGATATGGGCGGCCTGTCCAGTCTTTATCGCCGGTTGGGTAGCCTGATCGCCACGCGTGAAATGAGGGATCATCTTGATCACTTCGAAAGAGCTCATCTGCTCGGCGATGCACAGGTCAAGCATTCCGTCATCGGGCTCGGAGTTGGGTGCCATGTAAAATCCACCGCCCAGGCGCCGCCCATTCATGATCGAGATCAGCAGACTGCGCTGGGTGAGAGTCTTGTCATCGTATACCGTTGTAGCCAGGGGAGCTTTGTTGTAAAGGAAAACAGTCTTAAGCACTGCGACCATAAAGGCAATAAAACCGCCCCAACGCGGCAGCTTGTGAACCTCGATAGTGGTGATAGCATCGAACCCCACCCCCACACAATTGCCAAAGTACCTGCCCTCAGGATACTCACCCCCAGCTACCTTGCCAATATCGATAGTGCGGTGCTGGTCATCCACCAATGCCTGGACGCCCTCCCCGAGATCGGCTGGGATGCCCATGCTGCCGGCAAAATCGTTGCCTCTGCCCACGCATAGCACACCCATTGGAGGGATCGTTAAGCCGCCTTGCTTGCACTGCATCAGCCCATTAATGACTTCATTGACGGTCCCGTCACCTCCAGCGGCAATGATGGCTTTGTAGCCATCCGTGACAGCCTGGCGGGTTAACTCGATGCCATGCCCTGGGCGTGCTGTACTCACCAGGTCATAGCTGATCCCGTGCTGTTTACATAACTGTTCAATCTGCGGAAGGGCATGTAAGCCATTGCCGTTACCGGAGATTGGATTGAGGATGATTATATTTGTGTTGGCCATGCCGCGATTATAACAGGCAGGAGATTATCCCATAAGTGGGTTTCTTGCCTTTGGAGCCATTCGGTAGTACATTAAGGCATTCTGGTAACTTTTGAGAATGGAGATGGAAAAACATTATGGTCGATCAAATCATGCCTGCCCTGTTTATCGGGCACGGCAACCCAATGAATGCCATCGAGGATAACGAATACAGCCGTGCCTGGCAGGAAGCTGCCAAACAAATCCCAAAACCGAAAGCCATCCTTTGCATTTCCGCCCACTGGGAGACTCACGGCACGCAGGTGACTGCGATGGAAGCGCCGCCCACCATCCATGATTTCTTTGGATTTCCACGGGCTTTGTTTGAGATGCAATATCCTGCCCCGGGTTCCCCGGAGCTGGCCAACCGGGTGATAGAACTGGTTAAGGGAATAACAGTGCAGCCTGACCTTTCCTGGGGGCTTGACCATGGCGCATGGTCGGTGCTATGCCGGATGTACCCGGGTGCGGATGTACCGGTGGCACAACTCAGTCTGGACAGAAATCTTGATGCGGCTGGGCACTATGCTCTCGGTCGCGAGTTGGGGCTGCTACGGCGCGAGGGGGTGCTTATCGTCGGGAGTGGAAACCTGGTACACAACCTGCGCATGATGGTGTGGGAGGATGCCGCCTTTGACTGGGCAGTCGAATACGATGCCAACGTGTCGCGATGGATCCTCGAGCGTAACCATGAACCCATCATTCATTATGAAAAACAGGGCAAGGCTGCCATGCTCGCCGTGAATTCGGCAGAACACTACCTGCCGCTGTTATATACACTGGGGGTGGGTGGTAAAGATGAACCTGTCAGTTTCTTCGCGGAGAAACTATGGGGAGGCTCTCTCTCCATGCGCTGTGTCAGGATGGGTTGATCGTATGAAATTATGCATTGTCATGCAACCTTATCGTTTACATCAATTACTGATTACTACCCTTGGAGGTTCCCAATGATCTTTTGGATATACCTGCTGATCGCCATCCTGACCGAGGTGGTCGGCACAACCATGATGAAGGTTTCGCAAGGTCTAACCCGCCTCATCCCATCAGTGCTCATGTTCGTGATGTACGCCATCAGCTTTGTTTTTATGGCATTCGCACTTAAAAAGCTGGAGGTGAGCACGGCTTACGCCATCTGGTCTGGATTGGGAACTGCGCTGATTGCGGCGATAGGGATCGTCTTATTCCATGAGTCATTCAGCATCCCCAAGGTGGTGGGGACTGCACTGGTCATCGCCGGGGTTGTTCTGATAAACTTGAGGGGATCTGGTTAAACCAAATATTCTTGAGCAGGATTAGGATCCGGTATGCGCAGGCAAGGTCTTTAATTGAAAGACATGTTAGATATTATCAAAAATTTATTAGTTACAACACCATTCCAGATATCAAATTTCCCCGACATCTATAATTAAAATTTTTTCAATTAAGATAATTTGGGCAGGAATTATTGACAATCGATTGGCTGGGTTGTACAATACCCAGAATTAATCAATCACCCAATCGTCATTTGTTTCTCACAGAATCCCAAAGGAGTTACGATGGAACAGTCATTAAATAGTAAACTGGAGGGAGAAGTATTTTACCCCTCACCTGCCATTGTCACCGAGGCATACGTTAAAGAATACGAAGCGCTTTACAAGCAATCAATCCAAGACCCACAAGGCTTTTGGGCAGAACGAGCATCAGAATTGGAGTGGTTCAAGAAATGGGATAAAGTGCTGGATGACAGTAATCCACCTTTTTTCAAGTGGTTTGTCGGTGGTATGACTAATATCGTTCATAATGCAATCGATAGACATGTGAAAACCTGGCGTAAGAATAAGCTGGCATTGATCTGGGAAGGAGAGCCTGGTGACTCGCGCACCTTCTCATACTTTGCGCTGAATCGCGAGATTTGTAAATTCTCTAATGTCTTACGCTCGATGGGGGTTAAAAAGGGCGACGTCGTTACGATCTACTTGCCTCGCATTCCTGAACAGGTTATTTCCATGCTGGCGTGCGCCAAGATTGGTGCGGTCCACTCAGTGGTGTATGGCGGCTTCAGCGTAGAAGCATTAGCTGAGCGGATTGAAGACGCACAGAGCCGGGTGCTAATTACTGCTGATGGCGGGTGGTTACGTGGGAAAACTGTGGGGCTCAAGTCTATCGCAGATGAAGCCATAGCTCGCCAACCGACTATTGAAAATTGCATCGTGGTTAAACGCACAGGTCAGGAAATTTATATGGAATCTGGTCGCGACTACTGGTACCATGACCTGATGTCTTTACCAATTTCAAACCCGATGTGCTTCACGGAGCGAATGGATGCAGAAGATCCGCTGTTCATCCTCTACACTTCTGGGACAACCGGCCGACCGAAGGGAATTTTACACACCCATGGTGGGTATATGGTATATATTTATACGACGTTGAAGTACGTTTTTGACCTCAGGGATGATGACCGCTACTGGTGTGCGGCCGATCCCGGCTGGATTACTGGTCATAGCTATATTGTGTACGCCCCATTGCTCAATGGAGCGACCTTGTTTATGTATGAGGGTGCACCGGCGCATCCTTACCCCAACCGTTGGTGGCAAATGGTGGAACGATATGGCATTACCATTCTTTATACAGCACCGACTGCCATCCGAGGTTTGATGCGATATGGGGATGCTTGGGTAAGGCGGCACGATCTGGGCAGCCTACGACTGCTAGGTTCGGTTGGCGAGCCGATCAATCCCGAGGCTTGGAAATGGTATTACACCGTTATCGGCAGTGAACGCTGCCCTATCATGGACACCTGGTGGCAAACTGAAACTGGTGGATTTATGATATCTCCACTTCCAATTGTACCGCTCAAGCCGGGGTCAGCCACCCGTCCCCTCTTCGGCATCGAAGTGGATGTAGTAAATGAGCAAGGCCAGCCTGTTTCAGTGGGTGAGGAGGGATACCTAGTTGTTAAAAAACCCTGGCCGGGCATGCTGCGCACTATCTTTAAAGACCCAGAGCGTTACAAGAGTCAATACTGGGGAAAATTTGGTGACATGTACTTGGCAGGCGACTCGGCTCGTAAGGACAAGGATGGCTACATCTGGGTAATTGGACGGATTGACGACGTGATCAAGGTCAGTGGTTATCGCCTTGGCACTGCTGAGGTAGAAAGTGCGTTGGTCAGTCATTCTGCTGTATCTGAAGCTGCAGCAATTGGGTTGCCGCATGAGCTAAAAGGTAATGCTATTTATGCCTATGTGATCCTTCTTGCTGGCGTTGAAAAGAATGAGAAGCTGGTTGAAGAGCTACGGAATCATGTGGCTCACGAGATGGGACCAATTGCCAAACCTGAACAGATTACTTTTGTAGATATTTTACCCAAAACACGCAGCGGGAAGATTATGCGGCGGCTGCTTAAAGCTCGGGCACTAGGATTACCAGAAGGCGATATCAGCACATTGGAAGAGTAAGCAATGTAAAAAAGAAGCCTGCTTAGCCTGTCCCCGTGACTGCCTCCCAACCCACCTCGAATGCCTGTCGGTTGAGCTCAACAAACTTGGGTGGTACCCGTTCTGTGATCACGGCTAGCCAGGCATCCGCCGATAACTCAGCACCCGTCAGCCCCTCACGTTCCATCAGGGCGGAGAGTGCGCCTAACAGCACCACATTGGCAGTGCGAATATTCCCCAATTCGGATGCTTTTGCCTCCCCATCCACATAGATCACATTCCTGGTTACCTCGGCGACCTTACTCCTCAGGGTGTCATCCGTGGGATAGGATTGCCCGCCAGAAGTGACGGTAACTGGTTCAATAGCCGCCAGGTTGATGAGCGCCAGGGCACCCAGTCGTAGCTGGTTAAGATTTCTCAAAGCTTCAGCCTTCTCAAAAGCCAGCAAGACATCCACTTCCCCTCCACCTACCAGGGGAGAGTACACCACTCTACCCCAACGGACGAAACTGGTCACACTTCCGCCGCGCTGCGACATACCGTGCACTTCTGCCTGCTTTGCTTGGTACCCGGCAGCCAGGCCAACATTGACCAGCACATCACTGGCCAGAATGGTCCCCTGCCCGCCTACACCTGCCAATAGGAAATTGGTCGCCTCTCTCATGTTATGCCTCGCTCATCTCGACGGGTCTGAATGTGATCGCCTCGCGTGGGCAGATCTGGGCGCACACTTCGCAACCTGTGCATAGAGTAGCATCAATCAACGCCTTGGGACGCTGTAGTTTTGCATCCAGCTCATCGCTTTTCAGAATTGCCGAGCATCCGATGCGGAAACACAAGGAACAACCGTTACATTGATCCGAAATGACCTC
>Ga0154666_1089_pt1 | contig 23288 bp, 18 predicted proteins | sample Rifle2008BG13ft_FD_116095 | JGI IMG/M metagenome (GOLD analysis project Ga0154666, IMG submission 116095) | Chloroflexi bacterium RBG_13_50_21 | reverse complement strand
AGACAGTGAAAGCATGGGGACACTGCAGGAAGAGCTGGACTGGCTTGCAGGCTCCCCTCTCCCGAAACCAATCATTCGGGATGCAAATTACCAAAGCACGGTAATTAGGGGAGAAGTAAACCGATCATGATTAAATCGCGAATATATGAATTGAGATTCTCTCAAATCACGGAAAGCAGAACTATCGCATAGAAGAAAATTGCTTCGAGACCGGTGTTCTTCCGGTCTCGAAGCAATGACAGATAAGTTTTCTTCCAGCGCCTCGATTTTCGAAGCTCGAAATGAGGAAAGGGACCTCAATTCTGAAAGGCGGGTTCAAAAATTACTTCAGATATTCATCAGGGAGAGCTTGCACATGGGCGATAAACCTGCGGCCATCCTCAAAGTGACCATTGAATACCCACATTGGCTGGACGAAAAGCCAGGGTGCCAGATTCGAGTCATCAGCGGCTGAAGTCTGGCAGCGGTCCAGATTGATGGCATCATAGGCGAGCTCGATGGCTTCAATGGTAACTCTACCCTGGAGGACCGCCCCTGGATTCGAGCTCGGATCCTGGCTATGATCCCACACAGATACCTGAGCACTATCTGCAACGCCGTCCGGCTGAACCGAACCAGCGGTATCTCTAAGCAAGAGATAACCACCTATCTGCTGATCGGGGATGATGTAGCCTTCGATCTCGATCAGGTCACCCAGGCGTCCGATTATATTGGCATCCGCAGGCTTGAAATCCGCAGATGATTTGAGGACATAGCTTTCTCCGGCTGAGGTGGTGAACAGGACGACTTCCTGTCCATCAAGAGTGAGAATCTGTTCCGTTCCGGTCCATACCTGGATCTGCTCGCCGGGATATAACGGCTCATAACGGGTTACATCGATGTAAACGATATTATTATCCACCCGGTCGACCCGACCCCATATGGTAACAGGCAAGTTGTTGAATTGCTCAATCCCGGATAATGAATCACCGGTCAAGGAATACCCCCAATCCATTTTCAACCCGGATGAGGGATCTGGAGAGATTCCCACCTCCAAAGAGGTATTGCCGCCCAGGTAGATATGCTGGGTGACGTAAACTGTACCTGAAACTGCATCGATCTCGTCACCCGGCTGATATGGTTGGGCAACCTGGGGAGCAGTGGGACCACTTAGGCCGTCCAGATTTAGCTGGGCAAAGGTGCCACCACCAAAGTTGGCGTTGGATAACTCATTACCTCCCCCGCCACTGCCACCACAAGAACTCGAAGATCCATATGAGAAGGGAATCTCACCGGTTTCGATAAACTTCCAGCTGAGTTGTGGTGGGTTGCCGTCCAGCACGATGCCCAGGATGCCGACCTGGGTGCCATCAGGGATATCGGATGGTGGATCAGGCAAGGAAAGCGTGCGGTCAATTGCGATAAGCTGAGTTTCACCCGACTGGGTGGTAAGAGTACCTGTGATGTATTCTTCGTTGAGGGTCGAGACTTCCCAACCGGATACCCGCAAAGCAATTCCATCTGAAGAACTCCCCTGGATCTGCCCCCAGACATGCACGAAGCGAACATCATATTGATTGGCTGGGATCATCCCAGATATCTCCCCAATGATGGGCAGGTTATTGATCATGACCAAAGCCGGTGAGCTGGGGTCTACTGAATTGTAAGTATTGACCCAGCCATATATATCTGCCGGCTGACCCGGTTCATACTTGGGGGACCAGGTTTGATAGGTGTTATCACTTTGTGGAGACAGGACCGCATAGCGTGAGTGCTGCAGGTTGGCGTCATTGGTAAAACGGTCCCAGGCTTGCTGGGCAGTGAGAACTGAGAAGCTTCCGACAGGTTGGAAATCATGATGGCTATATTGGACCATGGTTACCTGACCAGGGGCATTAACTTTAACGTCAATCCAGCCAATATTGCCGCGATCCACACCAATCTCCTGGATCACAGGATAACCATCCAGCAGAGGGATGAAAGCCACCATGCCTCGTTCCGTTTCAAGAGGTTGGGTGCGGTAGGGTAGATCGAGAATACCTAATGGCTTCAAGAAGTTGGTGGCAATAGCCACCTGCTCATCAAAGGAGGGCAGGGGACCATTATCCATCAACGCACTACCGTAATCCGGACTTACATACCCCACTCCATAGATAAACTGATCCGGGAAGTTCAGGAAACGCATCGTGCGGGCACCATCCATAACATCGAAGATGACATCATTCATGCCTTCACTAGGTGTTGTGTACACCCCTCCTGCAACGCCCCACTCGGTAGCAATCTGGCGGGCAACCTCGGCAGTGACGGCCTCAGAGAGCTGCTGCCGGTATATCGTCATGCTTGCAGGTGTGGAGGGCAGCTCGGAGGCAAAGCTGAATTCGATGCCGGGGAATTGACTTGACGATCCAGATGAGATGATGATGGCTGTTTGAGCCTGGATAACGGCTTCCCATGTGCCAGAACAATAGGCATCGTTTGCAGTCTCCTCCCAGGTGCCTGTGATCTTCTGGTCGGCTGGATCATAGGCTCCATTTAGAAACATGTAGACTTGCCCATCCTGATCGAAGGTTGAAGTAACTGAAAACTCATTACCTGTGACCAGCCAACTCGAGGAATCGACAATTTCAGCAGATTGTTTAATGGATCCACATGTCCAATCAGTAAACTGATAATCAATCTTTGTAATCCTGGTGCCAGGGTCGTCCACTGAGATGATCAATTTTCCAAAGTCGGTGTCTGCCACCCAATCACCGGCGATAAGGCCTGCAAATTCAGTGGGTGCCACCTGGATTGTAGCGGATGGCACTTCGGTCGGCATTAGATCAGCATTTGTAGCTTCTGGAGAGCTCACACCTGCAGGAACCTGTTCGGGGAGTGGTGCAAGGGTCTTGATTGTCCACACCAGACCGGCAATGAAAAGGATGGCTAGTGCCCCCCAGCCAAAACTTCGGAGAGTATTTGCATGATTGATCTTCATCTGGTTTTTCCTCACTTGGGGAAGGAGTTCCGCGAGTGAAGATGCCAATTTAGCCTCATTCGGATTAGATTGTGGCCACCGAACCTGTAAAGAGTGCATCAGCTGAGCATTTAATTGACCAATTCTACCAGCATAAGCACGGCACTCTTCACATGCCTCCAGGTGCTGATCGAGCTGCTTGCGCTGATCATCATCCAGTGAGCCATCCATTTCGAGATGAATCAACTCTCGAGCTTGAAGATGAGCAGTTATATTATGAGGTTTCATCTGACACCTTCTCGTGCGGATTTAGATGCTCCAATTGGACGTGTAATTCTTTACGAGCATAATGCAGGCGCGAATGGACAGTACCCTGGCTGAGGTGGAGGATATACGCAATCTCCGGCACGGTCAGCTCATGCACATAACGTAAAATGACAGGGAGGCGGTGCTTTTCATCCAACCCGTCGACTGTCTTCCAGATGCACTGATCTGTCTCATTTTGGATGGCAGCCTGCTCTGGGGAGGTGGGTGGATTTTTAAGCAAATGAAGGGAGTGTATAGTATTGGCTAAAACCTGCCGAATTTTATGTTTGCGCAATCTCCCTCGACTGGCATTAATGGCGATGGCAGACAGCCATGTTTTTGGATTGGATTCGTTACGGAACCCTGCCAGTGCATGGTGTGCAAGGATGAAAGTTTCCTGGGCGACGTCATCGGCTTCGTGCACGTCATTCAGTATCGAGAGGGCAAGGCGATGGATGTAGGGATAAAATTCCCTTAACAACTGATCTATCTTCAGATCCAGCTCGGTTCCCTCAGGCAGCAATGTGCGATTTGTGCGAGTCATTTGAAAAACGTCATCATTGGGCATCTTGTAACATTAGATGCAACTCGAATGGAAATCCTTCAAAAAAAGATTGCATGGCAGCAATTTATGCCATGCAATCATATCAGGATTGTGGTTATTGAATTAAATCACTGGTAATGATTCGCTTACTGAACGACCTGGGACATATTCCCATTCTTGAGCCAGCTGCTGGCGTATATGGGCAAAAGCTGCCGAGATGGGGAGATGATTGGGGCAGGACTGCTCGCACATTCCACAACCAGCACAAGAAATCAGCCAGCGACCGACGGCTGAGCGCTCATAATGACCATCGGCGTTGCGGTCTGGTCGATCGACAGAGCAAATAGGGCAGACATCCATACAATTCTGACAATCTCCACAGCTTTCCAGCTGGTGAATGACTGCATCCACATCCGCAGGCAATAGGGCTCCCAAGCCTTCGTCCACCCGCTCCATCGTCCGCTGATGGCGCTCGCACATTTTTGATAAGATGCGCTCATGCTGGTTTATAAGCGCATTATCTGCCATTCCATCTGCAAGCTTCTCGATTTGGATAGTTTCAGCAATCATCGGTTCACTTATCGATAGCAGCAATTGCTGGCGGACTGGCAGGCCAAGGATATGAATATTTAAATTCGCATTTTGGGCAGCAGGAGAGAGACAAACCTGGCAGGCGGAACGATATCGATAAGGGATGATCCCACCCTGACGGGCAAATTTCAAGGCTTCATGTGCCAAGTCGTCATTGGTTTGACTTGGGTTAAGCTCAGCCGCGGGATTAGTCTTTTCAAGGCGCTGGCGACGCCATTGATATTCATCGGCGGGTAAAGTCCCCAGGCAATCCACACTGATGGTAAGGAGAGTATCGATTTTGAAAGCCGCGTGCTTGGTCATTTCAGTCAAGGCGCGCATTTCACATGGTCTGAGCAGGGCACCGATCCTAACGCCTGGATGATCGGCAAGTAATTCGGGTATCGCTCTGGCAATGTTGATTTCCATGAGAGGCTTAAATGGATTAATATCATCAATGGATTCGATTTCAACGACATAGCAAGGCATAGCACTCGCCTCATCGCCTCCGTTCATGGTCACCAACATACCATCCAGGCTGGAATCCAACCAGATTTGCTTGATCAGTTTGCGAACCGTTCCCAAGGGGTCGCCATGTGTTTGGAGTGACCAATACGCATTCATATAAAAGCCTCCCAACTCACCTATAAATGGAGTGATTCATACTGATAATTGCTTCTCCAACAGCTCGGAAATATCCATTACCTGCACCTGCTCACTTAAACCCTTGGAACGGATGGCGTCATCAAACATTAGCAAGCAGTACGGGCAAGCGGTGGCAACAACATCCGCCTTGACTTGCATAACATCCGCCAGGCGGCGATGGTTAATGCGAGTGTTAGGGTCAGTTTCCAGCCACATCTGACCACCTCCCCCACCGCAGCAAAAACTGTTCTCTCCCTTACGGGGCAGCTCGAGAGGGTTCAGCCTGGCATCTTTCAGCAGCTGGCGAGGTGCCTGATAGATGTGGTTATATCGACCCAGATAACACGAGTCATGGTATGCAATGCGAGCCTTCAATCCAGTACCATTGGGTGAGATATTCCTGGTAAGAGAGATCTCGGATAGGAATTCGGTATAATGCTGCACTTTATAGTTGCTGCCGAATTGAGGATATTCGTTCTTTAGGGTGTTGAAGCAATGGGGGCACTGGGTTACGATGCGGTTGAATTTAATCTTGCCCATGGCTTCCAGGTTTTGCTCGGCGAAGACCTGGAACAGATACTCGTTGCCCATGCGACGGGCAGTCTCGCCACAGCAGGTTTCATCGAAACCCAGAACTCCGAAATTCACGTTTGCTTTTTGAAGCAGTCGGACAAAAGAGCGGGCGACTTTCTTGTTGCGGTCGTCAAAGGCTGAAGCACAGCCTACAAAAAACAGCACATCGGTTTCACCACCGGGGGCAAGCTGGCGCAGGTTTAAGCCATCCGCCCAGCTTAAGCGGTCTTGAGCAGGGATACCCCAAGGATTACCCTGGCGCTCGATGTTGCGTAATGCATCAGCAACGGATTTGGGGACTTTGCCAGTGGTGAGAGCCTGGTAGCGGCGCATATCGACAATATCATCCACAGGGTTGACAAAGGCCGGGCAACGGGCAGTGCAGGCACCACAGGTGGTACACTGCCAGGGGTAAGTGTCTGAAAACGCTTCGGCAAACAGCTCCTGATTGGTTTTCCCATTAGAATTTTGTAGGGATTCGACCATAGTCTTGCGCAAGGTCTGGATCAGGGTGCGGGGCGAATAAGCTGTGCCGCTGATATTGGAGGGACAGACTTCTTCACAGCGCCCACAGTTCACACAGGCATCGAAGGAAAGCAGCTGCTCTGAGGTGAACTCCGATATTTTACCCACCCCCAAAACCTCGGCTGTATCGATATTCTCGATCTTCTCTAAGGCACCGGTCTTCCGGAGTGGACGGAAGATGACGTGCAGGGGGATATATACCAGGTGCCGCATCTTGGTAAAAGGGATGCTGGCGACCAAAAGCAAGGCAACCGCGGCATGGATCCAAAACAGGATATCATGTAGCTGGGTGGCACCTTGAGGCGTGAGACCCAGGTTGGCGAATAACCGGGCAACCAGGTTACCGATGGGAGACCAGGCAGCCCAGGGTGGGTTAGTGGCAAGCAGGCGGGTGGCTTCCATGGAGTAACCCAACAAGGGGATCAAGGCCAGCAGGCTGAGGGCAAAATAGTCATCCCAGCGGTTCTCGAGTGTTTTTGGGCGCAGCACCAGGCGGCGGAAGAAGGCCATGATGACCCCAGCCAGGATCATCACTCCTGCGATATCCATCACCAGCTCGTAGACCAGATAGGCTGTGCCACGCGGGAAAGTGATCACCCAGGGGAAAAACAACAGCATGTTCAAGATATTGATGATTGTGCCCAGCACCTGAATGGTGACTCCAATGTAGATGAGCTTGTGCATGACAGCTGGATAAGCCTTCTTCAGGACGCGTACCTGAATCAAAGCATGGACGAAGAAGTCGCGGATGCGCGGGAGGGCTTTATTTAAAGCTGGGCCAACTGCTCGCCAACGTGTGGGTTTTGAAGTGGGTTGGGTGGCTGTCTGAGCGGTCATGCCTCACCTCCGATGAAAATCTCGTTGTTTACCACATTGACCGGAATGGGGGTAAGGGGCAGGGGCGGGGGACCGGAAACCACATGACCATCTAAGGGGTCGAAGTAACCGTCATGACAGGGGCAGTAAATACTTCCCTTCTCTTTTTCCCATTTGACAATGCAGGCAAAATGGGTGCATACTGCAGAGAAGGCACGCAAACCGTCGGCTGTGTTGATCACCAATGCGGGGTACCGCCCATAGCTGATGGTTTTACTTTCACCGATGGGTAACTCATCCACAGTGCTGACCCTGACAGGCTCGGAGGGGGTTTCTTGCAGGTTGCTTGGATAAAAGTATGCGACTACTGGCCCCAGGATCGCGGCGGTACCAGTGACGGCTAATCCCTTATTGACCAGCTTGATAAATTCACGTCGTGTTATCTTAGTCATGATTAACTTACCTCCCCCCAAATGGTCAGGGCAATTATGGCGATAACAGCTACGGCGACGATAGCCATACGGATCCGATACACTTTCTTTGATTTATCTGGTTTTCGATCCAGGAATGGCCACACGAGGATCAGTCCCACGAGGATGACTGGGACGACAACCCCGATGATCTTTCCCTCAATTCCCAGGACCATGGGAGGGATTTTTTTAAGGATCTGGTACAGAGCCAGGAAATACCATTCAGGTTTGACATGTGCGGGGGTATTCAATGGATCCGCAGGGTCCCCAATTCCAATAGGATTAATCATCCCAACGATAGCAATGATTAGGACGACTGCCAGAACCCCTAACACAACAAAGAATTCTGTCTTTACGTGGTCGGGGAAGAAGGGTATGGTGTCTTCTGTTTTGAGTTCGGTGTCAGACATGGTTTTCTCCTCGTCGGTTTATAGGGGTTTGGCAATGCCTTGACGTCGGATCATGAGGAAGTGGGCACCCATAAATGCGACGGTTGCCAGAGGTACGACGATGACATGCAGACCGTAGAAGCGGCTGAGAGTATCGCCGGTAACATTCCATCCGACGCGCAGGAATACGAGTGCAAGGTTCCCAATGGCAGGAATGGCACCGGCAATCTCAGAGCCAACCGTGGTGGCCCAAAATGCCCTTTGATCCCAGGGGAGCAGATAACCGGTAAAACCAAAGACCAGGGTGAGGACTAAAAGCAGCACACCGGAGACCCAATTCAGCTCTCTGGGTGCCTTGTAGGAGCCCATGATGAATACCCTCAACATATGAGCGACGCACATGACGATCATGCCATTAGCGCACCAATGATGGATGGCACGAATGGCGGAACCAAAATACACCTGGGTCTCAATGTATTGGATGCTGGCGTAGGCTGCCTCAGGAGTAGGTTTATAGTAAAAGGCTAACAATATGCCGGTGATGCCCTGGACCACAAAGAGGAATGCAGTGATACCACCCAGGCAATAAAACCAGTGGAGGGCATATTTGGGGACAGGTTTTTTAAGGATTTTCGAGAGTGGTTCGGAGATCTTGTAGCGGTCATCGACCCAACCGGCTGCCCGATTGGTGAGAGGCTTGTAGGGAGAGCGTGTCACCCAGGTGTTGGCACTGCGATAGACGCCAAATATGAAGACGACACCCAGGCCACCAAATAGCAGCCATCGAGCGAGTGGCGTCCATAAGCCTTTGGATTGACCAAGAATATGACAACTCAAACAGGGTTCTTGATTGGGGGGTGGAGGGGTGACGACGAGTTTTGGTGAAGAGGCTGCGACTTCAGCCAGAGCCCAATCAGGCGACCCAGCTGCATCGGAGTTCTCCTCGATTATGGGTGTATTTGCCTGGGCATGCGTGGTGACGAATATGAACAGCCCAACTGCAACGACCAGCAATGCAAGCAAGCCAAAACGCTTCAGTGAAATGAATCGCATAGAGCCACCTCGTATTCAGCTTGTATGTGAAGGGCAGCAGGGATGTGATCCCTACACATTGTGACAAAGGTCACATGATTAGTTTACATTAAATTTTCCCCTGGTGCAATCAATTCAAGACCTGATTTAACCAGGTTAGGCGCCTTAATTATTTTAGATATCGATTATTTTACGTTGAATGGCGTATTTGATCAGGTCAGCGCGATCATGCAAATCCAGCTTGGACATCAGGTTCATCCGATGTGCCTGGACGGTTTTGATGGAAATGCACAGAATTTCGGAAATCTGTTTATTGGAGTAGCCTTCAGCAATCAGCTGTAATACTTCACGCTCACGCGGGCTCAATCCATTGGAAGAATCGTCTTTTTGAAGGTCTCCCCAGCGCAGGTAATTCTCGATTACCAGGCGAGTAATAGCGGGCGATAGGACAGCCTCACCGCGCTGTACTGCATGAATTGCATCCAGAAGCTCGTGAGCAGCAGCATCTTTAAGGATATACCCCATGGCACCCGAGGCTAGCACCTGGCGGATATATTCTTCATTTTCGTGCATCGTGAGAATCAGTACTTTAACTTGCGGGCAGTCGTGCTTGATTTGGCGGGTGGCTTCCAGACCATTTAATAAGGGCATGGCGATGTCCATCAAAACCAGATCGGGTTTTAATTGACAGGCAAGCTTAACCGCAGTGCGCCCATCCTCGGCCTCACCAATCACGACCATATCGGGCTCATCTTCCAGCAAAGCCCGGATGCCAGCTCTCAGGATGGTGTGATCATCGGCAAGCAGTATGCGTACTTTATCCATCTAGCTTTATTTCAGACCTCAAAAGGGGAAGAATAACCATGATTGTTGTGCCATGTTCCGGGTCAGAATCGAGGCTAAACTTGCCACTGACAAGGTCGATGCGTTCCTGGATGCCCGTGAGACCCCAATGCTGCTTTTCGATAGCCTCGCTACTTATTCGACCTGGATCGAAGCCGTGTCCATCGTCCGAGATTTTTAAGTATACTTCGTTTTCTCCCAAGCCCAGCGAAATGCAAGCACTCTTCGCCTGTGAGTGACGAATGATGTTGTTGATAGCTTCCTGGGAGATTCTAAACAGTGTGGTCGAAAGCGGTTGGGGCAGGGAAGGAAGATCATCAGGAAACTCAAGCTCAACCTGGATACCAGCCCCTTCTAAATTCGTGCGTGCATACCAGCGGATGGCAGGGAGCAATCCAAGATCGTCAAGTATGGCAGGACGCAGGTCATAAATGATGCTACGCAGACCATCCAGACTGCTGGAGGCCATTATACGCAATGAGCTCAACCGGTCCACTAATTCATTTTCGTCGGCAGGGACATGTTTCTCCAGTCTCTCGAGATTAATTATGAGGGATGAGAGAGATTGTCCTGTATCATCATGCAAGGAGCGGGCAATGCGTTTTCTTTCATCCTCCTGGGCATTGATTGCCCTTTCAGAGAGCAGCCGTAATTGTTGATTACTGGATTCAAGCTGATTGATCAGTGAACTAAGCGCCTGGGTGAGATGGTGGACGTCGGGATCGGTATTCTGAATTAATAGTTGATCAACTTCTGCTTGACCGGCCTGAATGCGGTTAACAGTTCGACTTAATTCACGCAGGGGCTTTAATGCAGCCTGGAGGATTAATATATTTAAGCCGAGGCTGACAAGAATTCCAATCGAAGCAAAAAGGACAAAGTGCCACAGCGTGGTAGTTATGTTCGTCAAAATACGGGTGAGGATCGTTCCAACAAGCGCACCGATAATGATTATGAGTGCGTTCCCTACAGCGATGCGGTAAAAAATTGGTGTTCGCTTGAGACGCTTAAGGATAGACTGAAACATTAAAAAAAGTATATCATAAACAGGCAGGGCTGCTAACTTCCAGCAGCCCTGCCCGGTGGACAACGCTTAGCTATATGTGTATAGCGTGTCCTTCAGCGGCATGAGCAGCCTCCATCAGTGTTTCGGTCAGGGTTGGGTGGGCGTGGACGTTACGGGCAATCTCTGCTGTAGTCAGCTCCATCATCTGAGCAATCGTCAACTCGGGTAGAAGCTCGGTAACCTCAGGACCGATCATATGCCCACCCAGAATCTCGCCATATTTGGCATCGGTGATGATCTTCACCCAACCGGCATAATCTCCCAAGCCGAGAGCTTTGCCATTCGCCTGGAAAGGGAATCTTCCCACTTTTATATCCAGTCCACGTTCCCTGGCTTGGGCTTCGGTTAATCCGAATGAAGCCACCTGGGGCTGGCAGTAAGTAGCACGTGGCATCATTTCATAATTGAGCTGGATCGTTTCTGCGCCAGCGATATTCTCTGCACAAACGATCCCCTGGGCGGAACCGACGTGGGCAAGCATCAGCTTTGCGGTGACATCACCCACAGCCCAAATTCCGGGAATATTGGTGGCCATGCGCTCATCGATCTCAATGGCACCTTTTTCCGAGATCTTAACCCCCTGTTGTTCCAGCCCAAGGTCGCGTGAATTGGGACGAAAGCCTATCGCAACTAAAGCTTGTTCCGCCTGCAAGGTCACGGGACCATTTTCACCGGAGGCATGCAGAGTGACACCCGCCTCGGTAGCTTCCAAAGCTTCGACACGGTGCCCGACCAGGGTGTTGATCTTGCGTTTGGCGAAGGCTTTAGCCAGCTCAGTGCTGACTTCCTCGTCTTCCAATGGCAGAAGGCGGGGCAACATCTCTACAATAGTGACAGGCACCCCATAGGAGCTCCAAATCGTGGCAAACTCAGCACCGATGGCACCAGCACCAATGATAATGGCAGATTGAGGCAGCGTAGGCTGCAAGATAGCCTCAAGGTAGGTGAGAATTTTCTTTCCATCCACTTTCCATGCAGGCGGAACCATGGTCGTAGCACCGGTGGCAATCACAATATTTTTCGTCTTTAACTCAATGGATTTACCCTCGCCATCGGTAACATTAACCGTATCACGGGCAGTAATCTTTGCGATACCCATATGAACGGCTATATTATTCTTCTTCATCAGGAAACCAACACCCTTGGTGAGACGGTCTGACACCTGACGGCTGCGTTTGACAGCAACACTATAATCCAGGGTGAGATTATCGAATGAGAAACCAAACTCTTTACCGCGTTCACGCAGGATATGGGCAACCTCGGCATTCCGTAGCAGGGCTTTGGAGGGGATGCAGCCGACATTCAAGCACACTCCCCCCAGCCACTGCTTGTCGATGATGGTGGTTTTTAATCCCAATTGAGCTGACCGGATGGCGCAGACATATCCAGCAGGTCCGGCACCGATGACTATGACATCATAATTCTCCATATTATCTCCTAATTATCTCCTTGATGAACAGCTTGTAATACAATAATTTTATTAATCCGCTCTCGTCATAGGAGAGGCTCGATCATTATCAAGACCAATCCCGTAAGATTTCCACAATCTTTGCGAGGAAGTAATCGGCGATGGCACCATCGATGATGCGATGATCGAAAGTGAGCGAAAGATACATCATTGGGCGGATTGCCAATACATCGCCCATGTTTACATCCGTGACCACAACGGGGCGTTTTTGAATTGCACCGACCCCGAGAATTGCGCACTGCGGCTGATTGATGATGGGGGTGGCGAACAGCGAGCCGGTGACACCGTGGTTGGTGATGGTGAACGTACCACCCCTCACTTCATCCGGTTGCAGCTTATGAGCACGCGCCCGGCTGGAGAGGTCATTTACAGAACGGGCGACTCCGAGGAGCGAGAGATTGTCTGCATCCCTGATCACCGGAACGATCAAACCTTCTTCACCCAGGGCAGTCGCCATACCCACATTAATCGCCTTGTAAATACGGACGCCTTCGTCAGACCAGGACGAGTTGACCAGCGGATAGGCTTTTAATGCCGCGACCGATGCAAGAACGAAATAAGCGGTATAGGTTAAATTCACTCCCTGTGCGGCAAAGGCTTCTTTATTTGCGCTTCTATGATCCGCAACACACGTCATATCCACTTCCATGATTGTGGATACGTGGGGGGCGATATGCTCACTCATCACCATATGCTCGGCAATCGCTTTACGGATGGGGGTTTGGGGAAGCACAGTGTAAGTCCCTGCTAATGGCGATACTGCAGGGGCTGCAATGGCTGGAGTGGGAGCAGGTGGAGCAATTGGGCTTGGGGAGGGTTGGGCAGCCGGTGTTGGAATTACAGTAGCTTGCTTACCTGCTTCAAGGTATTTCTCGATATCTTTTTTGGTGATGCGCCCACCCATGCCAGTGCCGGGTACTTTAGACAGGTCCACATTCTGCTCTGCGGCGATTTTAGCGACCACCGGTGAGATGAAACCAAGCTCGCGCATAGGGATTGGTTCTTGCGATGGAGGAGCGGTTGGGAAAATTTCCGGCGCTGTGGGAGCCGAGGGTACTCCAGCCTGTTCTTGAGCACCCTCCGCAGGAATGGATTCGCCTGGCTGTCCGATCCAGGCCAACAAGGCCCCCACTTTGACTACCTCACCTTCCTTGGCCAATGCTGCAAGCAGGACGCCGGAAGTTGGGCTGGGAATTTCTGTATCGACTTTATCGGTATTCACTTCCAGGATCGGCTCGAATTCCTCGACTTTATCTCCCGATAATTTGAGCCACTTGGTTACCGTGGCATCGGTTACTGCTTCTCCTAATAATGGCATCAACAATTTTGTTGGCATGGGTCCTCCTTTTTTATCTGCCCATATCCCTTTTGTGAGAGTTCAGTAGAACAATGGAAAATCGCCTGGTGATACCTCATGCATTAGCTCATAAACTGCTTCGAAAACCGTTTGGACATTGGGTTTGGAGTAATAATCGCCATCTGAGCCGTAGGGCGGGCGGTGGGCTGCACCTGGCAAGGTACGGGGAGGAGAATCGAGCCAGTTGTAACCAGCCTGCTTTTCTAAGACTTCCTGCAGCATATAGGCGGTGGTGCCGCCGGGGACATCCTCGTCAACAAAGATGATATGACCGGTCTTTTTGAGGGATTCCAGGATGACCCCATGCAAGTCGAAGGGAAGCAACGTCTGCACATCGACGATCTCAGTATCGATACCCACTTTGCTCAGCTTGTCGGCTGATTCCAGGGCAATCCGGCAGCAGGCACCATAGGTAACCAATGTGATATCCGTACCCTCACGAATAACCTCAGGGACACCAAGAGGAACTGTGATTTCGGCAATATTATCTGGCAAGCGTTCCTTCTGACGATAAGCGTTGAGCACTTCCACCAGTAATGCCGGCTCATCGGAGCGCAGCATGGTGTTATACAGCCCAGCCGCCTGGACGAAATTGCGCGGCACCAGTACATACATGCCTCTCAGCAAATTTATCAGGCCTGCCATGAGTGAACCAGAATGCCAAACGCCTTCCAGGCGATGACCGCGTGTACGGATGATGACCGGGGCTTTTTGCCCACCGTGAGTGCGCCACTGTAAGGTCGCCAGATCATCTGACATGAGCTGTAATGCAAAGAGCACGTAATCCAAATATTGGATCTCGGCAATCGGACGTAAGCCACGCAGCGCCATACCGATTGCCTGTCCCAGGATCGTAGCTTCACGAATGCCTGTGTCGGAAACACGCAGCTCGCCGTATTTTTCCTGTAAACCACGCATACCCTGGTTGACATCCCCGATACGGCCGACATCCTCTCCAAAAGCGATCACGCGAGGATCACGAGCAAGAGCAGCATCGAAATATGCGTTGATGACTTCAAAACCATTCAGGATGGGAGATTTATCGGTATATTTAGGTTTCACTTCAGGAACAAGCAAGGCTGATTCACTTGATTGGCTGTAGAGGTGCGAGCCAAAACGAGCTTGGTTCAGCGTATCTTGCGAATTTTTCCAGTCGATCAACTGCTGCTTTATAGGTGATTGTTCGCCACGTTCTTCGGTAAGCACATCCATGGTGGCAGACAAAATATCCCGGCGGAAAGGTACGGGAATATTGATCAAATTGTCTTTTATTTGTTCTAAATCTGCCTTATGAGAAGAGCTGGCAGCCAGCTGGTCTATCAGACCCGCCACTTGTGAGCGTTCGCTCAAGATGGGGTTTATATATGCATCCCAGGCTTGTTTTCGATCTTCTTCGACTGAATGCTGATCCTCTTTTTCAAGCCGATCCAGCTCTTCGGAGGTAATGTAACCCTGAGCTAATATCCATTGGCGGAATTTCTTGATGCAATCATACTCGTGTTCCCATTCCAGCCGTTCCTTGGACTTATAACGCTCCTGACTACCGGAGGTGGAGTGCCCTTGGGGTTGGGTGAGCTCAGTGACATGCACAATAGAGGGCATATGCTCTTCCCTGGCGACTTTGATAGCCTTTTGATAGGTCTCGATCAGGACGGGGTAATCCCAACCTTTTACGGTGTAAATGTCAAAACCGTCACAGCATTCTCCTGGTGGGCGCCGAAAACCATCCAGCAGCTCGGAGATATTTTCCTTAGCCACCTGGGATTCATTGGTCACTGAGATCCCATAACCGTCGTCATAGATGGTCAGGATCGCCGGGCACCGCAGCACCCCGATGGCGTTCACCGATTCCCAGAACAAACCTTCAGCACAGGAGGCATTCCCGATAGTAGCGAAGGCAACCTCATTTCCATTACCCGAGAATTGGGTGAACTGGGCTAAGGCAGGTATCTGGCGGTAAAGCTTAGAGGCATAAGCCAGACCCACCACCCGGGGCATTTGGGCTCCAGTAGGTGAAATATCGCCAGTAGAATTCGGTTGGGCGGTCAGTACTTTCCAGGTTCCATCAGGATTTAAGCTGCGGGTGGCAAAATGAGCATCCATCATGCGCCCACCACTGGATGGCTCGGCTTCCAAATCTGGATTCGCAAAAAGCTCGGCAAAAAATTCCTGGGTGGTGGCCATACCGGTGGCGAACATAATGGTTTGATCGCGATAATAGCCGGAACGAAAATCACCATTCTTAAAAACGTGTGCCATGGCAAGCTGGGGCAGCTCTTTGCCATCACCGAAAATACCGAATTTAGCTTTACCACTCAATACTTCACGTCTACCAATATAACTAACCTGCCGGCTGCGGAAAGCCAGGCGGTAATCCTGAATAATCTCCTCAGCAGGCGGCGAGTATTTAATTTCCTCCATGTTTTAACTCCAATCTGGCTGCAACCAGCTCTGCAATATCAAGCACCTGCATCTCACTGTTGATGGCTTTCCTGGCATCGGTAAGCATGATCATGCAGAATGGGCAAGCAACCGCTAATACATCAGCTCCAGTAGATTGGGCTTCCCTGAAGCGATTAGCATTGACACGTTCATCGCCATGCTGCTCCTCTTTCCACATCTGTGCGCCACCGGCACCACAGCAAAAGGACTTGAGACTATGACGGGGCATTTCCGTCAAGGAAAGCCCAATATTCTCAAAATCACTGCGGGGTTCAGCAGTTATGTGATTATGGCGGCTAAGATAGCAGGGATCGTGGTAGGTAATATGGGTGACAGCCTCATTTTCTGATTGTTGTGAATCAAGTTCAAGCCTGCCGCTGGCAAGCAGCTCACTAATTAATTGAGAATGATGGATGACGGCATAATTCCCATTAAAAGCCGGGTATTCATTCTTTAAAGTATGCAGACAATGGGGACAGGTAGTCACAATGCGTTTGGGTGCGACGGCATTCAGCAACTCCACATTGGCTGTTGCCATTTCATTAAACAGGTATTCATTTCCAGCCCTGCGGGCAGAATCACCTGTACACTGTTCTCTCATACCCAGTACTGCATAATTCACTCCAGCTTTATTAAGCACAAGCGCAAATGCACGGGCGACTTTTTGGGCGCGCACATCAGTGGCAGGAGCACAGCCGACCCACCACAAGATATCGGGGTTTGGGTTTTCATCGATGGTGGGCACAGACAATCCCTCAGCCCACCTCAACCGCTCCGTAGGAGGAATATTCCATGGATTGACATTCCGCTCCATCCCCCGAAAGGCAGTCTGAAGCTGCTGTGGGAATGCATTTTCGTTCAGCACTAAAGACCTACGGATATCCAGGATATCGCGCATAGGTTCGTTATTGACCGGGCAAATATCGATGCAAGCCCCACAGGCGGTGCAAGCCCAAATTGCTTCGGGCGGAATGGCAAATTCGACCAAAGTTTGAGGGCTGGGTTCACCTCTGGCGATATTAACCCCATAAAAATTCAGGAAATAGCGCTTGTTGATCTCGAGGGCGGCTGGGGATAAAACTTTACCTGTGTTATAAGCCGGGCAAACCTGCTGGCAGCGATAACACATGATGCAGGCATAAGCATCCATGAGCTGTTCCCAGCCAAGGTCCTCGAGATGGGAGACGCCGAATGATTCTATGCTTTCATCAGCAAAGTCCAGACGACTCAACTCACCCATCGACCGTCGAGCAGGCTTGAGAAGAAAATTCAATGGCGCAAAAAAGAGGTGGATGTGCTTGGAATATAAAAAATAGGGCAAAAAAGCGAGAATCAGGCCTAATGAAACCCAAAAGCTGGCATGTTCACCAATCGTCAGTGCGGTCGAACTCCAATTCAGCCACAAATGGGATACTGCAGAAGCAAAGGGCTGCCATGGGTCTGGTCCAAGCTGGGCTAGCTTGAAAGATTCTCCCAGGAAACGAGAACTTACGTGCATGCTTACGAATGTGCCTACAATGGCTGAATCTCGCAAAATACCAAAGCGAGCTTTGGGGTGCAACAAGACGTCTGAACGGGCAGTAAGTGATTTTGATTTGAGGATAAAGCGGCGGATGAGCATTGCGATCATTCCCGCCAGCACGGCAATACTGAAGATATCCGCTCCTAAATGGTAAAGACTGGAAAGGAACCCAGTGCCAAGGAATTGATAGCCAGCTATGTAGCCCTGCAATAAATCACCAATATTAACGATCACATAATATAGAAATCCCCAACCAATCAGGGCGTGGAACAGGCTGGGTAGAAATCGAAATCGGAAAAGGGGTTGGAAGGTAATTATTTTTAGGGGAGTCGAGAACACGCGATGCCGGAGCACCTTCCAATCAGGTTTGCCATGACCACGCTGGATGATACGGATGATCCGCATTGCTGCACGAAAAGTTAAATACAAGGAGAGAAGGACAGACAGGGCGAAAATTATTCTCTCTGGCAAAGTGAGCATGGTAGTGTATCTCCTGACCCCAACTCCTATTGTTCAGACAAGTATTGGATCGCGGCTTTTACAGCCGGATCATTGTTCAAAGAATATTCGTCGAATTCTCCGGATATGGTTATATCGGGGATAATTCCCGATTTTTCCCAATCTTGGTCGGGATAGTTCAGCGGACGGAAGGTTTCATTAGCCAACCACAGCTGTGATCCATCTTCAAAATCATAGCTCCATAAAATCTCAACATTCCCTTCCGTGGGGGTGCCAATCAGAAAAGCGCGTCCCATATCCTGAAGGATGCCTGCAAATATTTCTCCGAAACTCGCAGTACCCGATCCGACTAAAACAACCAAGGGCACCCTACTGGACCCATTAATATCATGCATCTTAACTTCCAGTGGGTATTGTTCAGAATGCCTAATAAAATCACCCAGGTGTCCACCTAAAAGGTAGCCAAGCATGGGCATAAGGACCAAGCTTGAACCACCCTCATTCATACGGTTATCCAGGATCAATCCATCCAGGGGCCGCTCAGTGGTCATTTCCTGTAAAGCAACTGCCACCTGCTCATCCACTGTGTTATCCATGAAGGTGACCAAAAAGATATAACCAATCCTTTTATTATCAGGAGTGGTAATCACGGTATGAATAACCGGGGAATCACCATTGATCCGATGACGTGTCAGGCGTAATTCGCGCGGTTCTTCACCCGGTGTTTGTACAATTACATTGATCGCTGTGCCTTCTGGTCCACGGACGATATCACGGAGGTATCCATTCTCATCCAATATTGGTGTTCCATCCACCGAGATGACACTATCACGCAATTGAATTCCAGCAGATTCTGCCGGGCTACCAGTAAAGACTGATAAAACCACCGCACGCTGCCTATCAGGGACAGCACTAACTAAAATGCCGATACCAACATAATCATGCTTACCCTCCGATTCAGCTGCCTGTTGTGCAACCTGTTGAGGGTCAAGGAAAGAGGAGTGGTCATCTCCCAACCTGGAAATAAGTTGGTTGATTTCCTGGTAAAACTGTACGTTCGTCAGTCCAGCCAATATTTTTAGCTTGTATTCCTGGTGGACAGCATTCCAATCCAATCCATTAAAATCCGGATAGACGTATGTATCATTGACAATGGTCCATAAACTCTCGAAGATGGCAAGCTGTGTATTTACAGGGATCAGCGTTGATGTTGGAAGCGAAGTTGCGAGCAATGTGGGGGTCAGGCTGGGAGGTAGTGATGTAGGCGTGAAAGAGGGGATGGGTGTGAGGGTGGCCTGAGGAGTGGGGGTATATTTCACTTGGAAATTTTTTTCTGCCGATGATAGGGTGGAATTTGGATTAAGGGATGGGAGAAAAGTCCGGCATGCGAGCAGGATGGGTAATATCAGCAGCAAGACGAGAGGACGAATTCTGGAGTTCATAAATACTCAGATAGCCAGTGGAGTCAGTTTATATAATATCCCGTCTTTTTGTAGATTTCCAACTGCCTGAATGGTCGTCTCAGGCTCCACCTTCACCATAATAACCTGGATCGGTAGGGGTACTGCCGGATGGATCCCAGACATAAACCCAATCACCTACATTAGCCCAATTAAATAACCAGTGAGAATCTGCAGGAGATAGATTCACACATCCATGCGATTGGGGATAACCAAACGCAGTGCGCCAGTATGCACCATGGAGAGCACGGGCATGATCATAGTACATTGTCCATGGAACATCCTCCAGATAATAATAATCTGAGCGATCTGCCTCGAACGAACCCGACATAGGCGTCGAATCCAATTTTCGATCAATTTGGAAAAGACCGGGCCTGGTGAAGAATGGATCCATGCCCGTCGCGATGAGGGTGGCAAAGATCAATTTTTTCTGGTCGTACACGGCAAGCGTCTGCTCGAAAAGGTTTACCTCAATCCAGCGACCATTTTCAACTCCGGGAGGTGGGGGGGTGTTTGGAAGCACCTTACCAATATAGCGCCCGTCAATCCACTCATCTGGGGCAATCAACGCCCATTCATCATTATTCACCAGCTGGGTGGAATAAACCTGCACAATCTGGTATTGGGTCAGGGAATGTCCAGTGTAGTCTTCCTGTGCGTATCCGGGAGTACGTTTTGTCTCGATGCTTGGAGCAAATGGGAGAATCCACCCAAATGAATGGGTGGGAGTTTGTGAAAATTCGATGCCTCCAGGGAAGCTGTGAGGGACTGAGACACGGCTGGATACTTGAACCCAGGTGGTATCGTGCAGCTGGAAAAATCGTCCAGTTTCAGTTTCTTCATAATCAATATAGGATACATAACGTAAACGACCAGGATCTATGGTGCGGATTGGGTTTTTTCCTGAGATTGCATCCTGCAGAGAGGCATAAGCCGGTGTTGGACCTTCATTCAACAGCGCATAAGAAAATGGCAATTCACCTAATGAGCTCTCGATGGGATGGGATGGCAAGGAGACTAATGGAAGACTAAACCCATCCGCGGCCATTTTTGTGATGTAACTTGAGGGTCCAAGTGGCAAGCAATCCTGAGGATCGATCAGGTAAATGCCTGGCAAACACAACAAGTCTCTAGAAGCCTGTTGAGATGGTGCCTGTGCAGGTTTAGATATAGGAGCAATAACGGATGATAAGCCCTGTATCAATATTAAAAATGTAATCATGAATCGCATCATATCAGTCCTAAAAAAGATTATACCAGTGTAAGCAGATGGAAGATTATTTCAGATGATAAATATATGATGAGCCTTTCCTATGAGTGATAACAGACTTATACTATGACTATGGAACCTCAAACGGACCCCATTACCATTGGATGCCAGGTGGAAGTCGACCTCCTAGATCGAAATGGCAACAGAGAGCGGTTGAAGGTTGTCATTGTACAGGATGAGGCAGCTGATTTTGCTCACGGGTACCTGGGCGAAAATACCGCTCTTGCCAAGGTGCTGATAGGCGAGCGAGCAGGCACCATCATTCCTTACCTGAAGGATGATATCCTGGGCATAGAAATCCTGTCAGTGACCATATCCAGCGATAAACCTCCAGAGGATGTGGCAAAAAAACGAGAGGCTATGATGAAGAAGGCGATACAGGAAGTTGAGGATACCAATGCGATGATATTTGCTTCATCCTTCAGTGGTAAGTGGGGGGATTATGACCCGGATAGTATTCCCAAGGAAAAGGATCCAGAAGACACTGCCTAGAAGATAATATCAATGGGCATGGTAACCCATCCGGCTATGAATTCTCGCAGAAAAAGTTGGTATTATTATTGCATCTTTAATTAAGCGTAAGAACATTGCATCCGAAGCAATCAAAACAGTATAAATAATCATCACTAATACCTATAATATCCATCACCAACCTGCATCGGATGATTAGGAGTTTCACTTGATAAAATCGCGCTCACAACTCATCGTTGAACTTTTGCGGGACATGCAAGCTTCATCAGCAGATATCGAAGCATCGTCTGTGGTCAGTGTTGACGGACTGACGATTGCTGCAGCCTTACCACAAAGTGTGGAGGAAGACCGGGTAGCAGCAATGTCTGCGGCAATGCTATCACTGGGAGAGCGAATTGCGTCTGAATTGGGGCGAGGCGCACTTGAACAAGTTTATATCAAAGGGGCAAACGGTTATGTAGTCCTTATGTCGGTGGGCAATGAAGCTGTACTCACTGCGCTTGCAAGGGAGAATGCAAAACTGGGATTGCTCCTCTTGGATATGCGTCGAGCTGTTGATCGCCTCTCCAGCCTAATTTAGAGTTGCCTCAAGCTTGATAGTATAATATAGCCCAGAATATTTTATCCTTTGCGGAGTGCCAGGTAGGGCTGGCCTCCGTTTTTTTCTGCATATGACCACTGAAATACTTCATCAGCCTGATCCAACACTGAAATGGAATTTACGCCAACTATATTGGGATGTACTCTGGTTTGGCATCCTGGCGGGAAGCACACTGGCGTTTCAAGCAGTCTATGCAGCACGTCTTGGAGCTACCGGATTTCAGATAGGATTGATCAGTGCCGGCCCGGCGGTCATAAACTTGATATTCACCCTCCCATCTGGTAAATGGCTGGAAGGAAAATCCTTAATCAAGGTGTCCTTCCGTTCGGCGGTCTGGCAACGCATGGGATACCTGTTCCTGATAACCCTACCCTGGCTATTCCCTTCACCTGAAGGGCAGGTGTGGGGGTTGATATTGACAACATTGGTCATGTCGGTAGCAGGAACAGTGCTGGCAATCTCATTCAATGCAATGTTCGCAGAAGTGCTGCCACCTGAATGGAGAGCACACGCAGTTGGGCGAAGGAATATCCTGCTAGCCATCAGCATCACTGCAGCAACTTTACTAAGTGGGCAAATCCTGGATCGGGTGGCATTCCCACACAATTACCAGATCGTATTCCTGATTGGGGCGGTGGGAGCGGTGTTGAGCAGCTATCATCTTGGGAGAGTTCGCAAGCAGACCCTGGATGAGAAGCCCCTGAGCGTGGATGAAGAAGGAATTGAAGAGGGGATTGCCGCTGGAAAGCGCAGATCCTGGTTGAGGTTAGATTTGATTTCCGGTAGCTTTGGAATATTCATGGTGTCTTACCTGGCCTTTTATGCATTCCAGTTTTTTCCCGTCCCGCTATTTCCTATTGCGTATATCGACCAGCTGCACATGACCGATGGTATGATCGGTTTTGGGACGGCCATATTTTATGGAGCGATGATCCTGGCGTCATTTCGATTGGGTTACTTCAGCACACGCTTCGGGCATCGCAAGGTTTTATTGGTCAGCGCAGCTTTGTATCCGTTATTCCCATTATTCATGGGAATCGCTAAAGGTCCAGAATTATATTACGTGGCATGCCTGACTGGCGGTGGGGTGAATGCCATGCTGAGTGGGTCAATCATCAACCGTCTGATGGAGCGGGTGCCATCCAGTGACCGACCGGCACACATGGCGATCCACAACCTGGCGTTAAACTTGGGCATCCTGGTAGGCTCGCTACTCGGACCAATATCTGCAAACTTGATTGGGCTACAGCCATCGTTATTTCTAAGTGCAGGGTTGAGGTTACTTGCAGCCGGTTTGTTCTGGTTGTGGGGGTGAAAAGACAATTAATTGGGTGAAAATTGAGTACTAAATACCCCAGTGAGGTGATGCCATTCGGAGAGGCTAAGGGTTTCAGCACGACGCATGGGGTTAATATCAGCTTCCATCAGCAGAACCTCGACTGCTGAGGGTGATAAATGCAACCCTCCAGACAAGGAATTACGCAACGTTTTGCGTTTTTGGCTAAATCCGGCTTTTATGAGTCT
>Ga0154666_1010_pt1 | contig 24202 bp, 17 predicted proteins | sample Rifle2008BG13ft_FD_116095 | JGI IMG/M metagenome (GOLD analysis project Ga0154666, IMG submission 116095) | Chloroflexi bacterium RBG_13_50_21 | reverse complement strand
CCAGGACCCAATGCCTCCTACCAAGACTATGCCCGGTAAAACCACCATTGAACCTAACAGGATAAGACCCATTGTGTATGCTTGAGGTTGTACCAGGGTCCGATCAACGGTTGTTTTGGGTGTCAAACTGATCAAATTCTCTTCCTTGGCAGCCCAATCGATGGAATTTACGATCATGTCATTATTTCCATAAAATCCAAGGTAGGCATTCGTGGCAAAGTCTGAATCACCATATACGACCAGACGGGCATTATTCGTATTTCCAGTTGCAACAACGGCTAATGATACTGGACCAGCTAAATCAATGCCCTGGTCATAATTCACGTTGTTGTTTTGGATCGATGCCATATCTGTCTCCCCCCATGACTGTTCGACCGTTGTTATCAGCTGAGTCTTGTTGTAATCAGTTCCACTCAGGTCATTAGTAATTACACTCCTGGCGCTTTGAAAACCCGTCCCCATCGTACTCATTTTTTGGGTAATCACATGCGTGGCATATTGGTAACCGACTGCAAAAAATGCGTTCTGAAATGCCTGATAGCCATAAGCATCTACGACCATATCATTGCCCAGGACGATCCCATAATTTTGCGCCAGGTCATTCGCTAATGGGTCGGGGGAACTACCAAACTGAGTATCAATCGTAGGATCTTCCATTACCACTACGGAGCCACCATTTTTTACGTAGGTATCCAACAAGCTAACCTCTGAATCTGCGAGGGGTTTCTTCGGTCCAGCAATTACAATCACACTGGCATCTTGGGGGATCTGAAGCACCGCTAATAAATTCAACGTTGTTACTTTGTAATTCTTTGATTCTAATGTCGTGGTTAATTGGGTGAACGATTGATCACTGCCACCATTGATTGGATATTCCCCATGACCAGTCAGGAAATAAACAACATGTGCATCAGGATTCATCAACCTTACCATTGCACCAGTGAGATCGATTTCCGAAATGGTTGGTACGGATTGTTTTGATGTGCCCATATAGAGTACGAGCGATCCATCTGAGCTGATACCAGCATCTTGAGCAGCAACTGGATCCTTGTTAGGATCGATAAACTCATATTGGAATTTTCCACCCCCATCATAGACGTACTGGTCCAATAACGATTTGGCACTCTCTTTTGATGATGCGATGGACGAGCTTGAGGTAAAGAACGCCTTGGCAACAACATTGTTCGGTAAAATTTTCAATACATCGACCGTCTCTTTTGCAAGGGTATTCGATTGATCCTCGGTTAGATCCCAGCGTTTCGGATATTTATATGCCAGGAAATTAACCACCACTAGGATTCCAACAAAAGCTATGGTTAAGATAAAAGCATTGCTCCCGTAACGTGCCTGCCGGCCTGTCAGTGCTTTACGGATTGCTACAGGGTCCATTGCGACGAACACTGCAAGACCAATAATAAACACTCCAAGGCTTACCTGTAAATAAAGGTTCCATTGACGTTGGACTATCCAAAGTCCGGCTGCAACCAGCAAAGCCGCGATCGAAATCCCGAACGAAACCCATCGAAGGACCACACGCCAATTGGTTTTCATTAGCGCCACCTCCTGATTTCCACAGATACCGTTCCCAGGAACAACGCCAATGAGGTCAAGCTCAGGTAATAGACGATATCACTCAGGTCTATAGTTCCTTTGTAGAAGTTCAGATAATGATCAATGAAGTTTAGATAAGTTAGTATCTGGTTTCCTAATCCTCCCGTTGTGGATGAGCTTGGACGCACCAGCCAGAACACCAGGACTAATGCCAGGCTGACCATAAACACGACAAGTTGGTTATTAAACAATGAAGATATAAACACACCGATGCCTACCAAACTGGCGACCATTAAAACTAATCCGAGATAACCAGAAAGCAGAATTCCTTGGTCGATCCCGGGTTTGACCAAAAAATTCAAAACTATTGGGAAAATCCATGTTACAGCCAGCAAGCTAAGCATGAACAAGAATGCTCCCAACCACTTTCCCACCACAAGTTCCCAATCTTTCACCGGGGCGGTTAATAAAAGCTCCATGGTGCCCATGCGCATCTCTTCTGCAATCGACCTCATGGTGATGGCTGGCATGACGAATAACAGTAATGTCACCAGTGGGCTGATAATAATTTGCACCGTCGGCACGTAAGCCTGGTATGTTGATTGAATAATAGCATCTCGCAATGCACTATAGAAAAACCAACCCAGAAGAATCATAAAGAAGAACGCCACGACATAAGCCACAGGGCTGCTGAAAAACAGCTTGTATTCTCGGCGTGCAATTATCCACACATTTCGCATAAAATCCATCCTTATTCTTTACATTACGTCTTCTGATACTTCTTTCCTCACAGCAGTTTACGATCCATCCTCAGATGTGTCATCCGTGCTTGGAGGCTCGGGCTCTTCACGTGTCAGTTGAATGAAGATATCTTCCAGGCTGAGATCGATACTCTTTAACTCGAGCAGTTCGAAACCTGCCTTAACTACATTCCTTGCAATCAACGGACGTAAATCTTTTCCAGGTGAGCTTTCAACCTCAACAGCTCCTTCGTGGGTAGTGGATACTTTCCCCACCCCGGATATCTCATTGATTAATTTTTCCAACCCGTCCCCATCACCCTGTACTCGGACTGATACCCGCTGAACACCGGTCAAACCAGCCTGTAATCGTTCGGGGGTATCCTCTACGACAATCTCTCCTTTGTTAATGATCAAAACTCGATCACAAATTTGCTGTGCTTCAGAAAGGATGTGGGTCGAAAGCAGTACCGTGCGTTGTTTGCCTATCTCGCGGATTAGTGTACGCACCTCCCTTATTTGAGCTGGATCTAACCCAATGGTTGGCTCATCGAGAATTAGCACTTCTGGTTCATGTAGCAATGCTTGTGCCAAACCTATGCGCTGTCGCATACCTTTGGATAGATTGCTAATATATCCATTAGCGCGTTCATCCATATGGACAATTTCAAGCACATCATCAACTCGCTCGTCAGCATTTTTGATATGACGTAAATCCGCCATATATTTAAGATAATCAAATACAGTCATATCAGGATACAAAGGAACTGTTTCGGGCAGGTATCCGACCCGTTTCCTGACCTCAAGTGATTCATCTACGACGTCAAATCCAGCTACCCGGGCTTCACCCATAGTAGGTGGCATGAAACCTGATAGAATCCGCATAGTCGTGGTTTTGCCCGCCCCATTTGGACCCAGGAAACCCAGGATTTCTCCAGGATTTGCCCGGAACGTCAAATTGTTGATCGCGCGCCTAGGACCATAATCTTTCGTTAATCCTTCCACTTCAATCATACACATCTCCTATATAAACGAAGAAAAGCACCGCAACCGAACTCCCGGAGGCTGTGCTGTCGACTCTGACTATGCAATTAAACAATCAGCATAATCTTTTTGAACAAGTAAACTAATCACTGTGTAAGACTATACATTAAAAAAAGTAGCAAAGTCAAGTGATTAGATGAAGTCTAATGAAATGCTAATCTGTAAAAAATTGCCAGAGATATTTGACTTAATCAATTTGATTGGGTAAAATATCGCAGCCTGCTCTGAACCTTCAATAAATGTATCTATTACACTTAATTAACTAATCGCCCTACCCAGACGCACCTGCGTGTGGGAGTTTTGTTTGTTTAAATCTGAATAAATAGAGTGGAGGATATATGAATATACTGGGTCTGGCCCGTCATGGCTTAGATGGATTTGAACAGATCGCAATAATCGCTGTTGTGGTGGTTGCCATTATCAGCCTGCTGTATGCCTGGTTTTTACGCGGCAGAGTGATGGCTAAAGATAAAGGTACTGCCAAGATGCAGGAAGTGTGGAATGCGATTCGCATTGGTGCAAATAGCTATTTAAACCGGCAGTTGCGCTCAATCCTCCCAGTGATCTTAGTGTTAACAGTAGGATTATTTTTATCAGTCTACATCGTTCCTCCTTCCCTGGAAGCTCGCGAATGGCACTGCATTTTCATTCAAGGTGTGGATGCCCATAATGTTGAAGCATTAACCACCTGCGCAGAAGGCATTACCAAAGACGGCAGTCCTCAAGCCTACCAGCAAATTCTGCTTATTATTGGTATTGCCCGCATGATTGCCTTCGTCATGGGTGCATCCTTCTCACTGACGGTAGGTCAACTTGGAATGCGCATGGCAATCCAGGCAAACGTGCGTGCCGCATCAGCTGCACGTCGCGGCTTCAATGAGGCACTATCGATTGCTTATTATGCTGGCACAATCACCGGTATGTTAACCGATGGGTTAGGCCTATTCGGTGGAACGATTATATTCATGATATTTGGTCGGGCAGCACCAGATGCCCTTTTAGGGTTTGGGTTTGGTGGAACACTTCTGGCATTATTCATGCGGGTAGGCGGCGGAATTTTTACGAAGGCAGCCGATGTCGGTGCAGACCTGGTCGGCAAGGTTGAACACGACATCCCTGAAGATGACCCTCGCAATGCAGCCGTGATTGCCGACCTGGTTGGTGACAACGTGGGTGATTGCGCCGGGATGGCAGCAGATATCTTCGAAAGTTACGAAGTGACCATCGTTTCAGGTCTGATCCTGGGGTTAGCCCTGGTTTCATTGACAGGTGACTTAAAGTGGATTGTCTTCCCCCTGCTCATCCGTGCCATTGGTGTGCTTAGCTCGATATTGGGCACGTTTACCGTCCCAATTTGGGAACGCTTTCCAATCAAGTTCCTGCGCGCACATGATGCCGAAGAAGCGATGTTCCGTTCTTATGAGGTGTCCAGCGTTAATACAATTATCTGGGCGTTTGCCCTGGCATACTGGTATGCTCATGACTGGAGATTAGCTGCTTTGACTGCCATTGGTGTCGGTCTTGCTGTTATCTACAACCCATTAACCTCCTATTTCACCTCCACCAAACGAGCCCCGGTCAAGGAAATCGTAGACTCTACTCGTGGTGGTCCGGCAACTACCATTCTATCCGGTTTATCTGTTGGGATGGAATCAAGCGTTTGGGCATTGGTGGTTATCGCCATCAGTTTTATCCTGGCTCTACTCCTCTATCGTAGTGATGGAACCACCTATGTGTTGTATGCTGTGGCTATGATTGGTATTGGCATGTTGAGCCATACCGGCAACAATGTTGCCATGGACTCTTATGGTCCAATCTCCGATAACGCCAATGGAATTGGCGAAATGTCTTGGCATGACATGGATGATGAGGAAACTCGTAAAGCCCGCCAGATCATGGCAGATTTGGATGCAGTTGGAAACACCACGAAAGCCATTACCAAAGGCGTTGCCATCGCGTCTGCTGTGATTGCTGCGGTAAGTCTATTTGCTTCATTTATTACAGATGTTGGTCGTGTCCAGGTCCAGCTCGGTTTTCCCATCATGGAATCCATTCGTGTATCAGAGACTAGGGTCTTCGTTGGTCTACTCCTCGGAGGAGCCCTCCCCTGGCTGTTCAGCTCACTTTCCATCCGGGCGGTTACGCGCGCAGCAGGTTTAATCGTTGAAGAAGTCCGTCGCCAATTCCGCATCCCTGGATTAATGGAAGGAAAAGTTCAACCTGACTATGCGCGTGCAGTGGGTATATCCACAACTGCTGCCCAAAAAGAGCTGATCCCGCTTGCCACGATATCGGTCCTTTTACCACTGGCAGTTGGTTTAATCTTACAGGTTGAGGCATTGGGAGGTTTCCTGGCAGGGATCATTTTAAGTGGACAATTGCTGGCAGTCTTCATGGCAAATGCGGGTGGTGCCTGGGACAATGCCAAGAAATCAATCGAAGATGAACCCCGGAATCTGCAGGAAAATACCGGTAAAGGTTCAGAGCGCCATAAGGCAGGTGTGGTTGGCGATACCGTTGGTGACCCATTGAAGGATACCGCTGGTCCGGCATTAAATCCGATGATCAAAGTCGTCAACCTGGTAAGCCTGATTATGGCTCCGGTTATCGTAAAATACAGTCAGTCGCAGGCTGCCTCGACCGTGGTTGGGATCGTTCTGTTGGTCGTAATTGGATGGGCTATCTCGCGCAGTAAAAAACGTGCATCTGCTATCGATACTAAACCTTAGTTTACGAACAATCAAACCCTCCCCTAGCTGGGGAGGTTTTTTTATAATCGGTCCAACACTTGCATCTTCAGCCAGAATAAGGCATACTTAACATTGGGAGCACATAAATATGGCGATAATTTCATTGCGTGCATACAATCATGAGATAGAAGGCATGATCGATAACGGACAGCTGGATGAAGCAGTCGCACATTGCCGTCATATCCTTGCCACTTTCCCGAAGCATATTGCCTCCTACCGTTTATTGGGTAAAGCTCATTTGGAACAGCAGCGTATTAGTGACGCCACCGACATTTTCCAACGTGTACTGACTGCTATTCCGGATGATTTTATTGCTAACGTCGGCATGAGTATTATCCGCGAGGATGAGAATAATTTAGATGCTGCCATATGGCACATGGATCTTGCTTATGAGGCTCAGCCAGCTAATTTGGCTATTCAGGATGAATTACGCCGTCTGTATGGTCGCAGGGATGGTACGCAGCCACCAAAAGTGCGCCTGACACGGGGGGCACTCGCCAGGATGTATGCTAAGGGCGGATTGTACGATCAGGCAATTGCTGAACTTCGTGCAGCCATTGTGGAAGATCCTAACCGACCGGACCTGCAGCTGTTGCTTGCTCAGATGTTTTATCAGACCTCACAACGGGTAGAAGCAGTAGATACATGTGTCAGTATCTTGAAGAAAATACCTTTATGCCTGGAAGCTAACCGAATACTAGCGATAACTCTGCCAGTAGCTGAAGGCTCAGATGCAGTCAAAAACTACCGGCAGATCGTGATTTCCATGGATCCGTATTATGCCTTTGCAGAGCCCAATGCTATTTCTTCCGACCAGGTGCCAGAGGGTGCCGTGAATATCGAAAGGTTGGAGTGGAGATCTGGCCTCCAAATCGCAGAAACTCCCGATCAACCAACCTGGGCTACTTCCTTGGGAATTTCAATGGAAACACCAGCCGATGAAAAAATCCCCGATTGGTTAAAATCGGCCGAAGCTCCCGCTCCAAGATCAACGGATGAGAAGGTTGCCCCAGGTGTGTCGCCATTTATTTGGGATACCCAGGAAGTGGAAAAAATCATCACCGATACTTCGAAACCAGAGAGTGATATTCCAGATTGGATGAAGGATGCTGGCTGGAAACCTGCCACGGGCGAGGCTACCCAGACACCACAAGTGCCAAAACCTGAGCAACCAGCTGCTGATGTCGTTGACGCTGATGTTACGGCAAATGAAGACGTTGAAAAAGGCAACATTCCGGAGTGGCTGCGTGGAATTGCCCCCGAAGGCGTTCTGGGTCAAGAAAAAAATGAAATCCAACCCGCAGAAGAAGAACTTTCCAATCCCTGGTTGGAACCCAAACAGCCTGGCCCAACCGATTCAATCATTGAATGGCTGGATGAAAAGAAACCCACGGCACCCGATAATCGTCCCGCACAGGAAGAAAACATTGCCATGAGCCCAGAGGAGGAGATGCCCGATTGGCTAAAAGGTTTGGATGTTCCACAGGCAGCACCTGCATCGGACGAAATGCCAGCTGAACCCACCTCTGCATTCACATTTGAACCATCTGCCTTTATTGAAGAACCCGCAGTCCCTGAATCTGCTGCAGCAGAAGAGAACCCACTTGGAGAAGTAGTGGAGCCAGCGAAAGCTGAGCGCACTGCTGATACAGAGCTGATATTTCCGTCAGAGGAAGCTGCATCAAAGGAGCCACCTGCAGAGCTAGCAGAAGAGATTCCAGATTGGCTCAAAGAGCTCGCTGAAGAAGCACCTGGTGCAGCTGCGTTTGCTTCCACCGGAGACGAATCGTCTGCAGATATTCCTCAAATTTCGGAGGTTGAGCCTACAACTGAGCAGTCACTCCCGGCTGAAGCAGCCCAGGCAGAAGAGGTAGCAACTGCTGCTAAAGAAATCACAGGTGAAGAGCTGGCAGAGGCAGCTGAAGCGCTACCAGAAACCGAGCTGCCAGCAATTGTGGAAGATTTGCCCGCAGCCGAGGAGCCATCAATCTCTGAAGAAGTAGCAACATTAGCGACACCTGAGACAGCTCAAGCTGTGCCGGAAGCCGAGTTGCCAATGATTACCGAAGAGCAACCACCTGCTGAGGAGAAGCCAATCTCTGAAGAAGCAACCCTAACAGAGCTGCCCGTGACAACTCAAGCAGTGCCAGAAGGCAAATTGCCGATGATTACCGAAGAACAACCACTTGCTGAGGAAAAAACAATCTCCGAAGAAGCAGCCCCAACAGAACTGCCCGTGACTGCTGAAGCGTTTGTAGAGGGGGAGATGCCTACAATAACTGAAGCACTACCTGCTGTTGAGGATATGTCTACCACCGAAGAAATATCGGCAGTAGAGCTGCCTATGACTGAGAAAGAATTACCTGCAGCAGAGCTGCCTTTGATTTCAGAGGAAGAACTTCAAATCGAACAACCAATCCCCGCTGAAGGAGAATTAGCACCCTCTGAACTTGATTCTATGGCTGAGCCAGAAGACCTTTCCTGGTTGGAAGGTCTGGTTGCCGAACAAGGTGCAAAAGAACAATTGATCACACCTCTCCCTGACGGTGAAGTCTCACCTCCTGAGTGGGTGAAACTTGAGACAGAACCAGCCATGGAAGAACCTGTCGAGATGGAGCCACGCGCGGTTGGAGAGACATCTGCTGTTCCTGCTGAAGAGATTCCAGAATGGATCAAAGGTTTGGGAGAAGAACTTGAAATTGAGCAACCTCCTGAAGCAGCGCCTTCCGCGGTTCCACCTGAGGCTGAAATACCACAGTCTGAAGAACTGCCTACCTGGTTGCTTGAGATGGAACAACCTGAAGCAGAAAAAGAAACACCTATCACAGCTGAAGAAGCTTTGGATTGGAAATCGGAAGAATTACCCGACTGGCTCAAGGAGATAACCGAATCCGAAGAATCTAAACCGGCCTCAGCTGGGCAGGAGGGTTTGCCTGCTATAGAATTTCCAACCGGTCTGGTAGAGGCGATCCCAGAGCAGGCTGAGGATAAAGTTTTACCACCAGCGCCGATCGAGGAAGTGCTGAGGGAAGCTTTACCAGAAACTGAACCCTGGCTGCCAGAGGTCGAAGAGCCAGCTAAACCAGTATCTGCAATTCCGGTTGAGGAGGAAGCAGAAACCATTCCTGTAATGGAAGAATTAACCACAAAGGCGGTTGACATCACTCCTGCTGCTGAACCAGAACCTAATGTGCAGCCAGTTGAGATTGCGTCGGAAGCAGATGCGGCTGCTTTACTGGATGCCCGAAATGCAATCGACCAAGGACAAACCGCCCAGGCATTAGGGTTCTACTCAGGGTTGATCAAACAAAATTCTCATCTCGGTGAAATCATCAAAGATCTGCAGGATGCACTCTATCGTTTCCCCGTTGATGTTGATATGTGGGTTGCCCTTGGGGATGCACATTATCGGACTGATGATTTACAGGAAGCTTTAAACGCTTACATCAAAGCAGAAGAATTGGTCAGGTAGATTGTATTAATGAATATTATTCGACGTGAAACGTATGACCGTACGTTTCACGTTTCGCGTATCATCAATTATTGGAGGTGAATATGGAACGCTCGTTAGTGCTGGTAAAACCCGATGCTGTGCAAAGGGGTTTAATCGGTGAAATCATCATGAGGCTGGAAAGGCGCGGACTGCGCCTGGTGGGCGCGAAATTTATGAATGTGAGCCAGGAATTAGCCCAAACTCATTATGCTATCCATAAAGGCAAGCCTTTTTATGATGGATTAATTCGTTATATCACCTCCGCACCCGTGATGGCGATGGTCTGGGAAGGTCCGCATGCCATCAATGCGATCCGCCAAACCATGGGTGCCACCTCCCCTACTGAGGCTGCTCCAGGATCCATCCGTCACGATTTCGCCTTGGAGATTGGTCGCAACTTAACCCATGCTTCCGATAAAGTAGAAACTGGTGAGAATGAAGTGGCTTTATGGTTCTCTCCCCAGGAACTGACTATGTGGGAACGATCCATCGATCAATGGGTTTTTGAAGACTGATATCACATCAGTGTAATAAATAATCAAATTTATAATCGTTAGCCGCATCCCGTGTTTCTTTCTGTTTGAGATTATTCGTCCTTCTCATGGAAAGAAACACGGAACATTTTAAGATATAATCAGACAATCCAAGGCTAATTTGGTTAAATTATTGCCTGTGCTTGAGGAATTAATGGTACTTACCCCGCCTGAGATCAATCTAAAACTGGAACGCATTCTTCCAATCGTTCAAAAACCTGCTCGTTATGTTGGTGGGGAGTTGAATCAAGTTGTCAAAAATTGGGATTCTATCGAGACCCACGTGGCATTGGTGTTTCCCGATATCTATGATATTGGCATGTCCAATCTCGGGTTAGCCATCCTCTACGAATTAATCAATGATCGTCCGGATACACTTGCAGAACGTGTCTATAGCCCTTGGATTGATATGGAAGCAGCAATGCGTAAGTATGGTATTCCCGTATATTCCTTGGAATCCCACCAGCCTCTTTCGGCATTTGATATTATTGGAATTTCCCTGCCCTATGAAACCGTCTATACCAATGCCCTCAATGTATTAGATCTGGGGGGTATACCTATATTTAGCGCTGAACGTCGTGAAACAGACGCTCTGGTCATTGCTGGAGGACATGCCACTTTTAATCCAGAACCGATGTACAAATTTGTGGATGCATTCGTAATTGGAGAAGGCGAGCAAGTCATCCAGGAGGTCATAAATGCCTATCAGAGCTGGAAGCGTTCCAATCTCTCCCGCCAACAGCTGCTGATCAGTTTAACCTCTATCCCTGGTGTTTATGTCCCCAGCCTGTACCAGGTGCATTACCATCCGGATGGCACTGTAGACCGGACTGAAAAGCTGGTCGAACAGGCAAATTTCCCTGTCCGCAAGCGCATCGTCCCTGTCCTTCCCCCTCCCCCCACCCGTTTAATCGTCCCTAACATTGAGACCGTGCATAATCGGGTGCCCATCGAAATTATGCGTGGGTGCACCCGGGGCTGCCGCTTTTGTCATGCCGGCATGGTTTCGCGGCCTGTCCGCGAACGAAGTGTGACCGAGATCGTCCAGGCTATTGACACAGCCCTGAAACACACCGGTTTTGAGGAAATTGGATTGCTTTCCTTATCTTCTTCTGACTATACGCATATTTCCGAACTAATCCAGTCAATTACGAGCAAGTACCACGGCGAAAACCTGGGGATTTCCCTTCCATCCCTGCGAATCGAATCCTTTTCGGTGGTTTTAATGGACTTGCTCAGAGAATCCCGTCATGGTGGGTTTACTCTGGCACCTGAAGCAGCCACCGAGGATATGCGTAAGATCATCAACAAGCCGGTCAGCACTGCACAGCTGCTTGAGACAGCCCATCAGATATATTCACGCGGTTGGACTACCATCAAGCTCTACTTTATGATCGGTCATCCTGCTGAGACCCTCGACGATGTAAAGGCAATCGTCGAGTTGTGCAAGCTTGTGCTGGCAGAAGGGCGTAAAACAATCGGACACCGGGCAAAATTGAATGTTGGTGTTTCCACATTCATCCCAAAACCACATACACCGTTTCAATGGGTATCTTGTGATTCGGTCGAGCAGATTCAATCCAAGCAATCGCTGCTCAAGCAGGAGCTTCGCCATCGTGATATCAAGCTCACCTGGACGAATCCTGAAGTCACCCTGTTGGAAGCCTGGCTTTCACGTGGTGACAGGCGCATGGCAGATGTGGTTTTTCAAGCCTGGAAAAATGGATCCAGGTTTGATGCCTGGCAGGATCAATTTAATTTCGAAGCCTGGTCATCAGCCTTCGAAAGCACTCACCTCGATCCATTCTTCTACACACACCGGGTGCGGTCGTCAGACGAAGTATTTCCCTGGGATCATATCAGCACAGGTGTCCGCAAGAAATTCCTGCTCCAGGATTTCCAGCTGAGCCTGGAATATCAGACCCGCATGGATTGCCGCTTGCATTGTTTTGCATGTGGAATTCTGCCCGCCTTTGCAGACCTCCGCCGTGAAAATCCCACGGCTCCTTGGTCTTGCCCGCAGGTGAAATCACCTCAAATGGTCAAAGTGACTGATTATTCATGAACGATCACACACTTCTCAGGTATGTTTATGCCCATGCGAATCCGGATTACATTTTCTAAAGCCGGGGCGATGCAGTATGTCGGTCACCTTGACCTGCATCGTTCATGGGAACGTGCTTTCAGGCGCTCCGGCCTGCCCTTGGAATATAGCCAGGGATTCCATCCTCAGCCCCACCTTAACCTAGCCTGTGCCTTGCCATTAGGGTTTACCAGCCAATGTGAGCTGCTCGACGCCTGGTTGGAAAGTGACTTTTCCTTAATTGATATACAGCAGGCGATCTCTGCTGCATTACCACCCGGCCTGGAAATCCTTGCTTTAGAAAATATAGATTTATCCCTTCCTGCCTTGCAAACCCAGGTCACATCAGCGGTTTATGTGATCACATTCCTGGATGACTTTCCCGAATTGGACGGTCGACTTCAAGGGATTAGCCATGCTGAGCATTTACCCCGTCTTCGCCGCAATAAATCCTACGATCTCCGTCCGCTGATTGAGGATATGACCATAATTCCAGATAAAAATGCTGGAAAGGATGCATTGCGTATTCAGCTTGCCGCCCGTGAAGCTGCCACGGGTCGACCGGAAGAATTGTTGGATGAATTGGGGATTAAATTCGAAGACACTCGTATCCACCGGGAAAAGCTCATATTACTCAGCAGTTAGCTTTACTTGCACCTGACCTTTTCTTATGCTAAACTGAATTAAACATCCTAGGGAGGGATACTGCGATGCAAAGCCTGGGCGTTATTCTATCAATTCTATTCGGCTTCGTACCAATGCTGGCATTCGCGTATGTAGTCTACTGGGTCGACCGCTATGAAAAGGAACCGGTAGCATTACTGGGTGGTGTATTTCTGTGGGGGGCTATCATTGCAGCCGGTGCAGCCTTTATCGTAAATTCATTCCTTGGTTTAGGCATATACATGTTCACCGGCTCCCAGGCATTCACTGAGCTGTCAACTGCGTCTATATTTGCTCCATTAATCGAAGAAACCCTCAAAGGCATGGCATGCCTGCTCGTCTTTTTATTTTTTCGTCGTGAATTTGACTCTGTTCTGGATGGAATCGTTTATGCAGCCATCACTGCCATTGGGTTTGCGGCTTCTGAAAATGTCTACTATATCTTTACCTACGGGTTCCAGGAAAACGGGGTGAGCGGAATATTATATATGTTCTTCGTTAGAGTAATTCTGGTTGGCTGGCAGCATCCTTTTTATACTGCTTTTATTGGCATCGGCCTGGCATTCGCGCGCCTCAACCGAAATCCATCCATTAAAATCATCGCACCCATCATCGGCTGGGGAATTGCAGTCCTCACTCACTCGCTTCACAACACCATTTCCTCTGTATTTCAAGGATTTCAAAGCCTGGTGATTGGAATAATATTTGACTGGTCAGGTTGGATCGCCATGGTACTCTTTGTAATCTGGGCTCTATACCGCGAGCAGAAGTGGATCATAACTCAATTGCGCGATGAGATCGCCAGCGGAGTGATCACAACCGCTCAATATCTCACTGCATGCTCAGCCCGGGCGCAGACCTCCGCTCGCATAAGGGCATTATTCTCTGGGAGATATCGTCTCATCGACCGTTTTTATTTATTAACTGCTGAATTAGCATTTAAGAAACATCAGGCTTCTACCCTGGGAGAGCAGGTAGAAAATCAACCCGAAATTGAGCACATGCGGTCTGAGTTGATGCAACTGAGTGCCCAGATATCCGCCTGAATATTGTGTTGCAGGTACTTAAAAATCGAGGAAAATAAAACATGGTAAAATAAAAATCCTTATGCCCCTGTAGCTCAGTGGATAGAGCGTTGGCCCCCGGAGCCAAAAGCGACAGTTCGAGTCTGTCCAGGGGTACTTGTCATTTAAAAGACCCTTAATCGCGATAAAGATATGCTTACAGGCTGTTTAATTTCAGCCCACCAGTGACTGATCAGAATACACTTCTCCAAGTATCAAGTGAAATTGGATCTTACGAGTTTCTGGTGACTCGGACCATACAGGTGATCACTCCCAGGATGGTGATAAGCGACGCAACCAAAAAACTCATCCCCAAGGCGTGAAACATTGCTCCATCAAGGTTTGGGCTTCCTGGTGGGGTAAACCCACCGCTTCCGCGAGCCAGTATGGTCGTGAAAATTGCCCCCGCAATCCCCACTCCGAGTACCATGCCAAAATTCCGCGAGGTCGCCAATATCCCGGCTGCAATGCCTTGCCGGCTTTTGGGAGCACTTCCCATTAGGGCACTGTTATTCGGGGAGATGAATGCGCCAGTCCCGAGCCCAATCACTGCCAGTGCCAGCATTATCGTACCAATGCTGGACTGAGCCGTTAGTCGGGATACCAGGAATAATCCTGACGATAATACTGCCATACCGAAGACTGCAGGCAGACGGGTACCAATTCGATCTGAGAGTGTTCCGCTGATAGGCGCAATCACTGCCATAACCACCGGTTGCGCAGTCAGGATCAACCCAGCTTGAGCAGAGGAAAATCCTCTTCCCTGGATGAGGTAATAAGGCATTAAAAATATACTGCTGTACACCCCGATGTAATTAATCACCGCACTTGCGGCTGTCATGGAAAAAGGTAGCTTCTTGAACAAGCTGAGATCCAACATAGGCTGTTTGACATGCATTTCAATATAAATAAATACTGACAGGAAGATGAATGCAGCCAGCAGCAAAATCAGAATGGGTATGGATGTCCATCCCCACTGCTCTCCTTGATTAAGCCCGAGTAATAACGATCCTAATCCCAACATAAATGTCACTGCGCCAAGATAATCAAATTGCTCAGTGCGCTTTTGGCTTGTGTCGGAGGGAATAAAATGGTAGCTGAGCCAGATTGCAGCCAACCCGACTGGTAAATTTATGTAAAACACCACCCGCCAGCCGAAAAGACTGGCCAGCCATCCACCCAATGCAGGACCCGCGGTTAACCCCAGGTATGTCATGGTTGCTTGTAACCCCAGGGCTTGCCCGCGCTGTTGAGCAGGGAAGCTTTTCGTCAAAATTGCGGGTGAATTGGCAGACAACATGGCGGCCCCAAGGGCTTGCAAACCCCGAAATGCGATCAATAAAGCCACATTAGGTGCCATCCCTGATAATAATGAGCCCGCGATAAATATCCCAAAACCTGAGAGGTAAATCGTCTTATGTCCACGCATGTCCCCCAGCCTGCCAAAACTCAGCAAGAGCCCACTCAATACCAGTAAATATATCGTTACCACCCATTCCACATTTGAAATTACTTCATTAAAATTTTTGCCGATCACTGGCAGCACCGTATTGACCACGCTTGTATCCAGTGCGGTCATAAAAGTGCCAATCCCAACCGCTATCAAGACCCCCCATTTTTGAGTCTTCTCCAAGCTTTTATCCAAGGCTTATCCTTCTATCAATACCGATTTTCTTGGGTCATGAAAAACGAAGGATAAAACGATCACAGTTGCGATTGCGCCAATGGAGGTAGCAAGAAACGTCGCTTGATAACCAATATTATCGGCTAGCCAGCCGGCAAATAGCGGGATGATAAACGCTGTCGGTGCTACCAGTGTATTCGCCAAACCAATGTAAGCAGGTTTTTCATGGTCTTTACCAAATTCCAGGGTCATTGCAAGTGCGATCGTCCAAATGGCAACATATGAGATACCCGCCAGGGTGTAAGCCAGATAAAACCATCCCACCGCTGGAGCCCACCAGGCAACCATCGCACTCACCGCAGCTGATACCATGCCTAGCGCCATCACGCCCCGACGGCTCCATCGATCCGCCAGCCAACCCATAATGGGGTTAAATATCGTCTCAACAATCAACAGGACCCCCGTTAGTATGCCTGCAGTCACCTCATTCACCCCATAAAAACGAACCACGTAGACGGTGTAGAAAGCAAATCCAACCGTACCTAACTGGGCTAAAATTCGCACAACCACAAACCACTTGAAATTGGTATCCCTGCTTAATATCGATCGTATATCCTTCCAGAATATATTTCGCTCTATTTCACCAGACATGGGAAGAGTCTCCTCCTCCCTCGTTAATCCGAGTGCCACATAGGAAATACAAAACGCGCCAACAGCCAGGAGAAAACAAATGCTAAAACCTTTGGTAGACTCATTCGCTTCCAACACCAGACCTGCGATCACTGCACCTGCACTCGCAAGCAGGTTACTGGCAGCAGATTGACAGCCGAAGAATAGCCCCCAGCGATCGCGAGGAATGATCTTGCCAATCATGCTTTGCCAGGCAGTGGCAGCAAACCCTCCGCCAAACCCCTGCCATATCAACATCGTAAATGTCAATATTAGGGCAATCTTCGGACCAATACCGGGGATGAACCAGGCTATAACCGCTAACCCAAGAAATGGCAGCCGTTCCTGAGTGGTAAAGAACATCACCATCGGTTTGTAACGCTTCTGCTGAGCTACTTTTCGAGCGGTGAATATTTGTGGTAATTGCCACCCCACTACGTGAAGAGCCGGGATCAAGCCAATCAGAATGGCTGAATCGGTGAGATTGCTGACAAATAGCGGAAGGACGGTGGAAAATGAGGCAAACCCCAATCCCAACCCAAAAAAACCACCATCCATCACATTTACCAGGAAATTAAATGGGAAATTTTTATTATGTTTCAGTGCAGCTGGGCTCAGTGTTGCCACAACGAAATCATTCTCCAGCGTTGAAGTGTACCATAATGTTTCAGGGTCCTGACTCTGCCACACATCTCAAAAACCCATTCGAGGATCAACAAATTGGGATAAAAAAGATAATATATTTTAGATTGTATTCAGTTCAGGACCTACTGTAGGTCTTTGACCATGCGCCAGGCAGGTTCGTGCATGTCTATGCGCCTGCCCTGATCATCAATATATGACCAATTACCCGGATCCGCCCCTATCACGATGTATCCCAGGCGTTCGTAGAAACGCCGGGCATTTTGATTGTTCTGCCCCACATTAAGCGTAATCTGCTGGAAGCCCCGCTTCTTTAGGTCATCCTCAATGGTGGTCATGATTTGTGTGCCAATTCCATGGTTCCTATATTCGGGCTTAACCCTGAATCCATAGACATACGCCCGCACGAGTCCATCGGCCAGCTCGGGGATGTTCCTTTTCAGGGATACAAAACATTGGCCAATCAATCCACTTCCATTGAGTTCGGCGATCCAGATTACCGCCCCACCGTGCTCGGCCATCGTGTATGTATCCGCATATAAGCGCCGGAAATGCTTATACTCCCCGTTCCATTCAAGCTCAGCCAGATCATCCTTTTCAGCTTGTCGGATGGAGACTGGGTTCATTTCTAACCAACTCATCAAGGTAGGCTTGCTCCTGATCAACGTTTTCAATTTTACCGTCCAGCCAGGCATCGCGAATTGCCGCCAGGATGCGCTTGTAGATCGGTCCAGGTGGCAGACCCAGATCCCTAAGATCATCCCCTGTAATGCTCGGGGTAATCGTATTCAAGCGATTCAGATAGGTCTGAAAGTTATTGCACAGGTTCACATCCCTCGCAGCCAAAAAATTGGCATAAATTGCGAGCGGGGGTACATCTTCCAGCCGGTCGGCGATCGCGCTGAGCTTTGCATTTGCCACCCATGGTAAATCCTTCCACAAACGGCATGCTGAGAGTATTATTTTGACGAGTGTCGACGGATAGCGCAACTTTCTCAACAAAGGCTGATTTTTTTCAACCGGCTGGTGGATTAACCACAGGATATACGCCAGTTTGCGCAGATTATTTCCCCTTGCGAGGTCTAGCTGTAATCCGATTAAAGGTTTTTCATCGATATATCTTAGCATTTCGAGGTTTTCCCGAGCTTTTTGGTCCCAAACCAGGGCGGGATGGATTTCAGCCAGCAAACCCAGCCCCGACAATCGCTCAAGGATGCTCACCCTCTGATCTGTATCCAGGATGTGATCGAGCTCATGCCTGAGCCTGTCTCCCGATACCTGCCCGACCATCGACCGGGCTTCAATCAACAACTCCTCAGTGCGCTTCTCAATGTGAAAATCCAGGCATTGCTCAAAACGGACCGCCCTCAGCATGCGTGTTGGATCATCGACAAAGGAAAGCGGGTGCAATACCCTCACCAGGCTTTCCCGCAGATCATTCAATCCTCCCCAATAATCGTGCAGCTCTCCATAATGATTACCATCCAGCCGTAGAGCCAATGTGTTGATGGTAAAATCCCGCCGGTGCAGGTCCAGCTTGATGCTGCCACGCTCCACGGTTGGAAGGGCAGTTGGGTGGGTATAGAATTCTGTTCGGGCTGAAATCAAATCCAGGAATTCAGGCAGGTCATCTGCATTCTCAGGTTGATTAAGCGCATTTCCCAGCTTTGTGCGGATGTTGGTGATCAGCCATTTGGCTGTGCCAAAACGAGCGTGGGTGGTTAAACGGCCTCCATATCGCTCCTGTAGCTTGCGCGCCATTGCTATCGCATCCCCCTCAACCACCAGATCAAAATCCTGGCTTGCTCGTTCGAGGTACAGGTCGCGTACGAATCCTCCCACGATGTAAAGCGCAGCTTTCTGCTCATTAGCAATCTCAGCGACGACTTTAAGCAGCCCCAGCTTCACTTTCGGCATGGCGCCTTCGAGTTTTTCAGCGTAATTCAGGTGTCCTGGTCGGGTTTCCTGGGAGGTAAGGATCTTCAGCAGGTCGGTGCGCGTGACGATACCAATAATCTCCCTGTCATTCTCGTCCATGACAGGGATTTGTCCCCAGCCCGTATCCGTCATCAAATGCTGCAAACGATCGATTGAGTCGTCCGGATGGATGATTACCTCACCCGCATTCATTAAGCTTGTCGCGGTCAGGTTTAATTTATGCGCGATTGCTCGGTCCACAGCTCGCCGAGTGAGAAGACCGATCACCCTTCCGTCTCGAACAACCGGGTAGCCCTCATAACCGTAGCGCTGCATACGGTCAGCGGCTTCCTGTGCCGGTGTATCTGGAGCTAGGACTTGCGGGTTTTGCGACATGATTTCAGCCACTGTGATGGCTGGGCGAATGAATTCAGGCAGGAGTTCGATCAGCTCATCATGGACTTCATCCAGCTCGCGCCCTTTGATCAAGCTGGCAGCTGCTCGTGTATGCCCTCCCCCTCCAAAGCGCGCTGTGACCTCAGCTACATCGATGTTATCACTTGTTGAACGTCCGATCATCTGCACACCAGCGCGTGTGTTTATCAAAATAAACAATGCATCCGGGTCAAGCAAATCCCGCAGCTTGTGCGCCACGGTTGATAATTCCTCGTCCAGCCCATATGCGCTTCCACAGCCGATTACAATGGTATGTCCATGGATATGATAACTTTCCAGGTGATCGCGCAGTGTATCATACAATTTTTGCTGTTCCACCGAAAGCGGGTGATGTAGAAAATCAGCTGCGATACGCAGGTTAGCTTGTTGCTCCAGTAGATAAGAGGCTGCATGCAGGTCACGCGCTGTTGTGCGGGTATAGGTGAGTGAGCCGGTGTCTTCGTAGATTCCAAGTAGCAATGTGGTTGCGTGGATCATGCTTATATCTTCGTTTTGCTCTTGCAGATCTTCCACGAAAATGGTTGTGGTCGCTCCCACATCCTCGCTTGAAATCGTCCACTCAGGAGGAATATCAGTCCGGATGGAATGATGATCCACGATGTGCACGCGTGTATCTGCTCCCATTCCACGCACACTTGCCATGGATTGTGTATCCACCAGACAAATGGATTCCACTGGCTCATTAGGCAGGTCATGTGGATCTACAAACGGCAGTTCCGCCCCATACAGGGTCACGTAGGCGCGTACATTCCGGTTCATCCGCCTGGGTAGCACCGGGATCGCTGATTCATCCAACAAGTATGCCCCCAGCAGGGATGCCAGGGCATCGAAATCAGCTTGTTCGTGGGTTACGATAATGCGCATTAATGATCCATCCAATCTTAAAGCATTATTTTAATCGACATTTTGATTAATGAGATAAAATAGGCGCAATCAATGAACAAAAAGCATGACACACTCGATCGATTATGGGATAATTTACTTTCCCGCCAGCCTGATCTTATCCGGGCTGCCTTTGCGTCTCTAGACCCTGCCGACCAAAATGCGGTCCTTGCTCATCTGCATCGCATGGTGAGTGAGGCTGGCTGGCAGCCTGGGCAGCGTACTTCTGCAAAAGCCGCTGAAAAAGCATTATCAATTCACTCAAATCAGGATAAATGATGGATATCACCCAGTTAACTCAAGCTATGCATGATTTCGTCCGTACCATGGGCTGGTATGAGCCGGATAGCCCCCGCCCCCAGACCCTGCGTAATCTTGCGGTTTCCCTCAATCTGGAGGTTGGCGAAGTATTAGAGCATTTTCAATGGGGGGAAAGCTTGAAGGACCCCCAATCTTTTTCCGACGAGCTTGCCGATGTTATGCTATATCTCCTTCAGCTTGCCAGCCTGGCAGGCATCGATCTTGAAAAAGCCGTCCTATCCAAGCTTGAGAAGAACTATCACCGCACCTGGGATGCACAGGATTAAATCATGAACTCGCGCGTGACCGTTTTCGGAGGCTCGCTGGCGAAACCTGATGATCCGGTTTATCAGGATGCCCTGCGCCTGGGGAAGCTTTTAGCCCAGGCAGGGTATACCGTGCTCAATGGTGGATATATCGGTACAATGGAGGCAGTATCGCGTGGCGTATCTGAAGCCGGTGGGCACGTGATCGGGGTTACTTGTGAGCAAATCGAAGCCTGGCGACCTGTAAAAGCAAACCCATGGGTGATGGAGGAATGGCATTATGCCTCACTGCAGGAGCGTATGATTGCCCTGATTGAAAATTGTGATGCCTGCCTCGCCCTCCCTGGGGGGGTTGGCACCCTGGCAGAGATCACGCTCACCTGGAATCTGCTGCTTACGCGCATCCTCCCACCCCGCCCGCTGATCCTGATCGGATCTGGTTGGAAGGCAACCGTTCGGAAATTCCTGGCTGAGCAGGGAATATATATCCCTGAAATTCAACGCCAGTGGGTATCTTTCTCTCCGGATATTGACTCTGCATTTCAACGATTGCAGGAATTACTATCCAATGGTAAATTATGAGCATAAGGACTAGATATGACTGAAGATAAACTTCCTACCCAATCTGAAAACTTTGCTGAATGGTACAACCAGCTGGTGCTCAAAGCTGAGCTGGCTGATTATGCCCCTGTGCGTGGTTGTATGGTTGTACGTCCATATGGCTGGGCTCTGTGGGAGAACATGACCGCCGCATTGGATCGCCGCTTTAAAGCCACCGGTCATGTTAATGCTGCTTTCCCACTGCTCATCCCCATGTCCTTTTTTGAAAAAGAGAAAACTCACGTCCAAGGGTTTTCACCCGAGCTGGCAGTTGTCACCATCGGTGGTGGTGAGAAGCTGGAGGAACCCTTGGTGATTCGCCCCACTTCCGAGACCATCATTGGCACGATGTACTCCAAGTGGATCAAATCCTACCGCGACCTGCCGGTGCTCATCAACCAGTGGGGCAGTGTGGTGCGTTGGGAGATGCGCACCAAGCTTTTCTTGCGCACGCTGGAATTCTACTGGCAGGAAGGTCACACTGCCCATGCCACTCCGGAGGAAGGTAAGGAAGAAACCCTGCGCATGCTCGAGGTCTATGCTGATTTTGCGATTAACGATGGCGCCATCCCGGTGATCAAGGGGCGCAAGAGTCAGTCAGAGAAGTTTGCCGGTGCCGATAACTCCTACAGCATCGAAGCGATGATGGGTGATACTAAAGCCTTGCAGTCGGGTACTTCCCATGACCTGGGTCAGAATTTCGCTAAAGCCTTCGACATCCAATATTTAGATAAAAATAACCTCCTGCAGTATGTCTGGACCACCTCCTGGGGTCTTTCGACACGCTTTATAGGTGCTGTCATCATGACTCACGGTGATAACCAGGGACTCATCTTGCCGCCTAAATTAGCTCCATATCAGATCGTCATCATACCGATTTACAAGAATGAAGAAGAGAAGTCTTTAGTCATGCCCGTGGTATCAAAAGTGGTGCAGGAGCTGCAAAATTTCCGCATAAAGGTTGACAACCGCGAAGAGGTAACTCCTGGCTTTAAGTATAATGATTGGGAAATGCGAGGTGTGCCCCTGCGCATCGAGATTGGTCCCCGGGATGTTCAAAAAGGTACTCTTGCATTTGCCAGACGAGACATCCCTGGCAAAGCCGGCAAGACTTTTGTCCAACAAACCCAGCTTGAAGCTCAGGTAGCTGAAGCCTTGCAGACCATCCAGGCTTCTTTATTTGAGCGTGCTCTCGCATTCCGCCGCGCCCATACTTTTGATCCCCAGGATTATACTGAGCTAAAATCGGTGCTTGAGAAGGGCTGGGCATTCTCCTGGTGGTGCGGTGACGCAGAATGCGAGGCTAAAGTCAAGGATGAAACGAAAGCCACCACCCGCTGCATCCCACTCGAGCAAGAGCCCGGACGGGGTACTTGCATCGTATGCGGTAAACCCGCTACCGAAAAAGTGATCTTTGGCCGGGCTTATTAATAAACGTTTCAACATGTAAACGTTTGCTGCTCTCGTATGCCCGCCATCCAACCCGCCCGTCTTAAAAAGCAAATTGTTGAGCTGGTTTCAAAAGTCAATCAACCTGCCAGCTTCGTGGGTCAGTTGCGTGCCCTGCTGAGCTTGTATACCGACCATACTCAGCGCCCTGGTCAGGCTGGCATACCCACACCTCTCCAGGACTCATACAACGCTCCCCCACCAGTCATGCGCCAGGTATGGCATGCACTCACCAGAACGATCACCTTGAATCCGGAAGAAATTCTTCAACTGTGCGATGCTTTATGGGCTGAGCAAAACTATGATCTACAGCTGTTAGCCGCCCGCCTGCTGGGGCAGCTGCCAGCTATCCCACCCAGCCCGATGGTTGACCGTTTGCAAGCCTGGGTCCACTCAGACCCGGAAAAACGCCTTTTAGACGGATTATTAGAATATAGTCTTCTGCGCTTCCACCAAGATGCCCCTGACCAATTATTGGAGCTGGTTTCGTCCTGGCTGGCATCCCCAGACCTTCCTGCACGCCGGGCAGGATTGCGCGCATTGCTGGCATTGATCGATAAAAGTGGTGTCGCTTCCCTGCCTGCCATTTTCCATCTGGTAACCCCTTACCTGCGAGTAGCGCATCCCCGCCTGCGCCCGGATATCATTGCAGTCACGGCTGCACTGGCAAAATGCTCCCCTGCCGAGACTGCCTACCTCCTGCGGCAGAACATTTCCGCCCCCGATAACCCCGACACTCCCTGGATAATCCGGCAGGTGCTGGATGAGTTCCCGGAGGAAACTAAGTCAGGCTTGCGCTCTGCGCTGAAGGATTCGGCGGAGATGTTAAAGGGCAATCACCCCACCGGGTAAATCTAATTAATTATGATCGCAACCAGATATTAGCTGCCGCTGGTGATTCAGCTCGGGGTATGAGTGCAATGGCATTTTGCGGGCAGGCAGCCCGGCACACCCCACACCCAAAGCACAGCTCAGGGGCTATGGACATCTTCCCTTGGGCAGACGAGTAGAATTGGGCACCAAACTGGCATTGGCTCATACACTCTTTACAGCCATTGCATCGGTCCAGATCTACCTGGCAGATGTACTCGGCGCGAAAGAAGCTCGGTATGCCTTTGTTTTTAATATAACCGCGGTAAGCGCCACAATCCCCATCACAGTTGCACACGCCAATTACATAGGGTGTTACACCAGTCCAGACGGAGTGCATCAAGCCTTCCTCGTCAAACTTTCGGATAATCTTCAAGGCTTCATATTTCCCTAATACTTCAAGCGAAGCGGAGCTATCAGGGTATTGCCCAAGCATATGTTGTACATCCACCCCCAATCCAAAACAATAGCGTTGGTCGGTAAGTCCAGTATTATAGTAGCGGCAATTACAAGGCATGCGGGTGATCGAATCGACCATCCCAAATATCTTCTCGACGTCCTCGATAGGGATTACTTGCCCGAAGTGCTCGATCTTATACTGAGTCA
>Ga0154666_1159_pt2 | contig 24999 bp, 24 predicted proteins | sample Rifle2008BG13ft_FD_116095 | JGI IMG/M metagenome (GOLD analysis project Ga0154666, IMG submission 116095) | Chloroflexi bacterium RBG_13_50_21 | reverse complement strand
AATTATCTAAATAAATCAGTTTTTGCCTCTTGACTTTTAAGACGGTATCTACACGTTACTAATACATCCAATCCAGGATCCTGTGCCACATGCCGATCAGGGGCAGAAACCATGGCTTGCCATTGTATAATCCCAACGGGGCAGTGGGGAAGACATAGGCATGATAGGGTAGCTCTTTCAGAGTGCCATCCAGTATAGCATCTGCCATACGCGTTCCCAGGTGCGTGCCAAGTGCCACTCCATGGCCAGCAAAACCGAGGGCGTAGTAAATGCCATCCATTTGACCCGCATGTGGCATCTGGTCAAAGGCGAAGTCCAGCGTTCCCCCCCAGGCATACTCCACTTCAATACCAGCTAATTGTGGGAAAACATGCACCATCTCTTTACGCAGGATGTTTGCACTCGAGTGGATGGTTGAATCGGTCTCAGGGACAAAGGCTGCCCGTCCACCGAAGACCATGCGGTTGTCGGCGGATAAACGGAAATAGTTAAGAAAGTGCCTGTAATCAAAAACCATCCTATTATGCGGGATGAGCTGTTTTACCAGGGCTTCAGGCAGTTGCTGGGTGGCAATGATATAGGAACCGATGGGGATGATTCGGCGTCGCAATTGAGGGGTGGCTGCTCCGGTGTAGCCCCCAGTGGTCACCAGGACCTGGCTGGCCAACAAGTCTCCACGCTGAGTCTTGAGCTTATATCCCCCGGAGGTGCTCTCGATTTGATTCAGCCGGGCATGTGGAAATAATCCAGCCCCAGCCCTATCAGCTGCATGTGCCAGTCCAGCTACGTACTGTGCCGGGTTCAAGCTGGCACTGAGATCATCCACCAGTCCACCAAAGTAGACCTGCGAGCCAATCTCACCGTTAAGCTCACCCCTTCGGACGAGGCGGGTAGCATAGTTGAAATGTTTCGCAAACCATTCAACTTCAAGCTGCATCGATTCAAAATGAGCCGGTTTATTCGCCACCAATAGGTGACCTGTGCGGGTAAACCCACAATCGATCTGCTCCTGGTGGACAATGTGCTCCACTGTGGCGATGGAATCTATAGAATCCTGGAATAATTGCCGGGTGAGCTCAACTCCATATCTGGATTCGACCTCGCCTGCATCCAACTTGAGGCCCGTCAACACCATGCCGCCATTCCGTGAGCTGGCTCCCCAGCCGATTGTCTCAGCCTCCAGTACCGCAACGCTAATCCCTCGTTTTGCTAACTGATATGCTGCTGCCAACCCGGGAAAGCCTGCTCCAATGACGGCGATATCTACTTTCTGAGGGAGTTCGTTAAGTATTGTGTCTGTTGGCATTTCCACCGTATCATGCCAGAAAACTTTTTCTTTTAATGTCATGCCCGTTTCTCCTCAAGCAGGCTTATTGAATGTAGCTCGATCCGTCGATGATTGGAGCAAAATATAGAATATCACTGATTTCTCAAAAACCAATATCATTATAGCCAGTTATTTGATTGGTCGTGGGATGATCGGCCGCGAATATTCGAGTTATCATCAGCGCTTGTTATGGAAGAGATTGGATACTCATCTCGCCTCACCCAGGAGCTATCCAATAGCGGTTTACCACTAGCTAATTTCCTCCTCGCTGCCCACAGAACAAATGATGAATTGATTAAGAATATACCCATGACTCCATGGGACATTCATCATTAATACCTCAGACCTAATACCACAAGATAAATTGACTAAACATTGTATTGATGTATAGTAGGTATCAGTGCAATCAGGAGCGGAATATTTAGAACGCAGAAGGGAGAAAAAAAGCATATTATCTTCCACCATATTTGGGTATGCATCCATGCAGGTGGGTGAGTTGCTAAAGCCTTTTTACTATGGACCGTTAGAACTAGGGGAAAAAGATGTGCGGGTATCCGTCATTCATTGCGGTATCTGCCATACCGATATCCAGGCAGTAAATGACTATTACGGAATGACCACTTATCCTTTTGTACCCGGGCAAGAAATTGTTGGTATGTGTCGCAAGCAGGCAGCGCGGTATCCAGCTTGAAGATTGGGGAGCGAGTGGGAATCGGATGTCAGGGACGTTGGTGTGGGCAATGTGAGTGGTGCTTGAGCGGGTAAGGGAGAATAGGGCGCGTTACCGGATTGTGCTGGTGAATGAAGGATGACATGAGGGTGGGTCTCAGATCCGGACCTATGAGGTTATGATTCCTGTTAATTATGAGAATATAGATAGATTTTGTGGTAATATTGTTATTCAAGGAGTGTGTACGGAACAGAAATTCGATCACCAACAGGCTGAAGGAGGAATTACGATGGAAACTTATATCATTCTGGCAAACTACACCCAAAAAGGGGCTGCCAATATCAAAGAGAGCCCCGCAAGGATTCAGGCAGTTCGTAAAGCTGTAGAAGCGGCAGGTGGAAAATGGGGTGGTTGGTACTTAACAATGGGGCAATATGATATTGTGTTGATTGTTCAGGCACCTAATGCGCAGGTAGCGGCGAGTCTCTTACTAGCGATTGGCTCACAAGGGAATGTAAGTACTCAGTCGTTGCGCGCCTTCACGGAGGAAGAATTCAAGGGATTGGTGGCATCGGTGCCCTGATTTATGGCAATAACTGATTGAGGTACACACTCCTTGATTTCTTTTAGTAATATTTGAAGGATTATTCACTAACCCATCTTCAATAACTATATAAAGCCTTGATTTATGTCCTAGTCTCCATGGTATATAGGTCGTCTTGACAGATTGGGGGCGATTAACCTTGGGGTCTCACGCAACCAAAGAAGGTTGCACTTCTCCGGTCATTATAAATTCGAATAACTGATTAGGAAGACAATTGGTGTGCAGGAGCCTGAAATTGATTTCCGCTAGATCCAAAAATTTTCGTATTGTAGAGAAAGGTCTCCTCCTGATAGAAAATCAATGTCAGGTTGAGAGTACGATTCCGGTTAAGTAATCCCAATAATGAATAAGATTCACCTTTACTAATGAGCCCGTATTTAATCAAGGAGATGAAGCATCTTTGAAACGCAGGATGATCGGGTAATCCTTTACAAGAATGTCGTGCATGACCAGATTTCCATCTTCCATGGTTGTAATGATCTGCTGTTCGAAACTGTACAGTACATCGATACCCACTACTTCATCAGCCGAAATATTGGGCAATGTCAGAGTAGCATTGATACCGGGATCATCATCTACAGCCACTCCATCCGTCCATAATGTAACCAGGTAATCGCCATTGGGTAATGAAAAGCTGTAGCTCCTGACGTTGGTTGCCTCAGTCTCGATTTCTACTGGTAGACTTGTGGCTTCAGCTCCAGCCATGATAGTACATAGATTCGTGATCACTGTATCTACGAAGTGCCGGCTGGGATAACCAGATGGAACAGCACCATTCGTTATACTAACTCCCAAGCCTAAGTGCATCATATTACCCCGGGCATGGTACTTTCCCGCAACGATATCGCTATACCACACCCCCCAACCTTGCTCCTCGGATTCCTCCTCTGTCCACCAGTATAGCTCGCTCGCAAGGTATTCACCCATAAATCCATGGGCAGTGGCTGTATCCTTAATCTTTTGGAGTATGGATGGATATTCATAGTAATATTCGCTGTCAAACTCCGGGGAGGCCACATACATGGGATGCCAGGAAACAACATCCACCAGGGGCATAATATCCGAGTTGAGAATGGTAAACAGGTATTCATGTGATTCAGGCTCGCGTAAATACGTTGTACCAGCGAGCATGATCTTCGCCCCCGGGTCTTCCTGGCGGATGACTGGGACTACCCTTCGGACGAGGTTTATGTAGTCCTCAACCTCAATCCACTGAACGCTGTTCCTGATATTCGGCTCATTCCATATCTCGTAATAAGGGATACGACCTTTAACATTGCCAATAATGAATCGCACATAATCAAGGAAGCGCTGTATTTCTTCCTCGGTCTTAAACCTTGGGAGAAGGGGCCTGCCTTCTCCTCCAAGCGCATCGTCACGAAAGGAGAGCAGGTAGGTAACCATAACACCATTATTATCCATAGCAGTTATAAAATCGTTGTGTCGTGGCTCATACGTGAATTCAGGCTTATCCCAGTCCACAAGATTCCCATCAATAGCCACGATTGTAAAACGGAAGTGTTTCAAGCCCTTCTCGACAACCTGTTTCATGATTGCCTGCAAATCATGCGGCTGGCCATATGTGTCTGTTCTATCACTCATTCCAACACTACCAATATGATTGTCTTCAAGGTCACTTGATTGTTTGGTTTGGAGCCTGGTTATGGGGGAACTATTCCCCTTTTGGAGGGCAATGTGCAAGGATAAACCCGTGATTGGATCAGAGAATGCACTGGTATTTCCGTCCTCATCGGTGGCTGTGGTGGTAAGATGAGGTCCTGAAAAAGGTGTGCCGCGGTTAAAACTGAAGTTACCTGTTCCATCAGCTGTAATTTGACCTTCATAGATTTTTCCTTGATCGTTTTCATCGGAATAAAATTCAACTTCACAATTACTGCACGTCTGTCCTGTAATCGAGCCTGCTGCCTGGTCAAAACTGGTAATGAATGGGGGAGGAAGCGTTCCGTTTCCACCCAGACGCGAGGGAACTCCTTGCAGGCTAATCCCCCCACCAAAATTACTGTGCATACTATTCTGAGTGATTGTGTTGCCCACCGTCTCTGCATCCACAATCTCTATGCCTCTTGTCTGGCTATAGGAAATGGTGTTACCAGGTCCAATGGTGTTATTTGTTGCTCCATCACTGATCCAGATTCCAGTTCCCGTTTGCCCCAAATTATCTCCGCCAGGATCGGTACCGATGAAGTTACCTCTGACGGTATTATGAGAAGTGCCTTGGCCTGAGATATTGAGACCCAGGTCACCATAGATGACCATGTTGCCCTGTCCCAACGGACCTTCACCAATGTTAGGGTCACCACCGATTAGGTTGTATTGCGCGCCTGAACTTAGTTCAATCCCTGCACCCGGACCGAAGTCCTCGAATCGAAGCCCTCGAACGATGTTCTTATTAGAAAGGATTGCCAATCCGGAACACCACTCGTCACCTATCTTGTCTCCATCCAAAACTACGCCAGCATTGCTGGCATCGATAGTCAGGTTTCCCTGTATGATCTGGGGCAAACAATGAGAGAGGGAAATAGTGGCTGGGTTAGTGGGTGGGAACACGATCGGATCAAAAGTGATTATGTCCCCACTCCGTCCATCTTGCAATACCTGGCGTAGCGTGCCGGGGCCATCGTCCGCCACACTGGTGACGATAATGGTTTCTCCCCGTGGTGTTGATGTCGGTGATACTATTGTGGTTGATACCGGAGTCGCGGGAGACAGCTCGGGAGTTGCAGTGGTAGACGGATTTGATCCACAGCTACTTATCGCAAGAAGAAGAGTTATAATTAGAAATAACTTGACGATTTTTCTCATCGCTCACCTCCGTCGAAAGGTTTAGCTATTAATTATACGGGCTTCTTCTATATTGCAAATTTGCAGTAAATAGTATCTTTTTTGGTTTATTTTACTGCGTAACAACTTGGTTATTATATCAATCTCGACCGATCTTATATCTATATAAGTATTGTAGCACCGTGTAAAAAAGACGATTTTCCTGTACCTGAGCCTGCTTCATCCGCCTCTCACCCCGATTTCACTTCATGCAGCGCAGCCTCCCATAATTTATCGGCGTAGCCAATGATCAGATCGACCATCGCCAACCTCGACCGCCATTCTTCTGGGATGCCTCGCTCCCCATAATACGCTCCTGCCAGCTGACCATAAATGGCGGCCGTGGTATCTGCATCGTCACCCAGATTGGCAGCCATTAAGACCCCCTCCTGAAATGATGTGGAATGGTAAAAAGCCCACAATGCGGCTTCCATCCCGTGCACAACATAACCCGTTCCCTGGATATCGGGAGGCTGTTTTCGTTTAAAAGAACCTTTAGCCACTTCTGCAATGCCTGGTACCAGATGTGAAAGCATAGCTTTACTATTTTGCTCCAGGAATTGCCATTGAGCTATAGGTGAAAGTAATGTCTCTTTTGGCTGTCCATACAATGCCCCCAACAATACAGCACAATAATAGCGGCAGGCATCCACTGATTTTTGGTTGGCATGAGTGGTGCGTGAGGAATCAGCACTTTTTTCGATTGCCATCTGCGGCTGGCGGGCATAAAACATGGGCAAAGGTGCCAGGCGCATCAACGATCCATTCCCTGCTGTATTTGGGGCAGTCGAGCCTGGATAGGGCTCCTGGGTGCGCTCGAAGCGATGCAGCACAGCCGCCGTGGTGATGCCAATATCAAAATAGCGTCCATTGGACGAGAGGTATCCCGAGCGATACCAGCGAACATAGCGTTCCAGCTGGTCGACCGGATCAAAGCCTCCCTTTTCGATCAGGCTGTCTGCCAGGCATAATGCCATGGATGTGTCATCGGTCCACTCACCAGGGGCGAGGTTGAATGGACCACCACCCAGCATGTCAGTCAATGGTGTAAAACTTCCCGACGGCATGAACTCAACGGACGTGCCGATGGCGTCACCAACAGCCAATCCAAGCAAACAACCACGAAAACGGGATTGAGATAATTGAGAAAAATCCATTTTGGTCAGATCAGGCGCAACCTTTCTGGATTGGATGCGTTAATATAAAGGAAGGTTATGGAGTGAGATTATGACACCCGAGTCAAGAAAACTTTACCGCAGCCGAAGTAACCGCATGGTCGTTGGCGTATGTGCGGGTTTAGCAAATTTCTTTGGAATCGACCCTACGGTGGTGCGTTTATTATTTGCCGTGGGAACGCTCTTTGGGTTTGGCTCGTTCATCCTCATCTACATTGTCTTGTTCATCGTAGTGCCAGAGGAATCGCTGGAATCATCCTAACTGCTCTTTCGCAGCATACGCATCCCATTCAGTGTAACCAGCAGTGAAGCACCCATATCTGCGAAAACTGCCATCCAAAGCGTAGCCCAGCCAAGCAAAGTCAACAATAGAAAGACTGCCTTGAGCACCAGGCTGATGGCGATATTCTGTGCAATGATCGTGCGTGTTTTGCGAGAGGATAGCACGGTTTCAGGTAGGTGAGTCAGGTCATCCTGCATCAACACTACATCCGCGGTTTCCATTGCTTGAGCAGACCCGGCACCGCCCATGGCAATACCCACGTCGGCAGCCGCCAGAGCCGGGGCATCATTTACCCCATCACCGACCATCACTACCAATCCATGTTGAGCTTGCAAGTCACGCACTGCCTCCAACTTATCTTCGGGCAGCAATCCTGCCCTAATTTCGTCCATGCTACCCACGGAGGCTGCCACCCTGCTGGCGACGGATGGGTTATCACCAGTCAGCATCACCGTGTGAATATCAGGAGCAATCGCTTTCAACTGGCGTAAAGCTTCAGCACTCGTAGGTCGTAAGATGTCAGAGACAGACACAAATCCAAGCAGTTTATTATCCTTTCCCACCAACATCACCGTTTGTCCCGCATCGACGGCAGATTGGATATCTGCATGCAGAGGTTGGTCCAGGGAATCATCCCGGGTGTGGAAGAGGTCATGACTGCCAACCAGGATGCGGTTGCCGTTGGAAATTCCTTGCACACCCTGGCCTGCCAGCGATTGGATAGATTCCGCCGCCGGGTAAACATGGGTGAGCTGACGCGCGGTAACCTCAGCCATGATAGCTTGTGCCAGGGGATGTTCGGAACGGCGCTCAACGGTGGCTGCCAGCGCGAGCATCTCATCGCAGGCCTCACAGCGCTGGGCATTGGGCACACAATCCACTGACCTGGCCTGGATGACAGATGGTTGCCCGAGGGTGAGGGTACCAGTCTTATCAAAGGCAAATAAGCGGGTGCGCGCCATCACATCCAGGAATGCACCACCCTTGACGAGGACACCCCGCTGTGCCAGGGAGGTGAGTGCACTGACTAGCGTAACGGGTGTGCTGATGACCAACGCACATGGACAGGCGATGATGAGCAAAGTGAGGGCGCGATACAGTGAGCCGTGAGTGCCATTGCTATCTAAAAATGGAACTCCAAATAAAAGGGGTGGCAGGATTGCCACCAGGGCTGCCAACCCGACCACGGCAGGGGTGTACCAGGCTGCAAATCGGTCGATGAAGCGCTCGATTGGTGCCCGTTGAGCTTGCGCACGCTCCACGAGGCGGACGATACGGCTGATGGTCGAATTCGTTGCCAGCTGGGAAACAGTGACCTCGAGCACAGCGTCGCCATTCAGGGTCCCCGCGTACACTTTATCGCCTGGGGATTTTTGAACTGGAACAGATTCGCCGGTGACGGGTGCCTGATTGACCAGCGCCGAGCCGCTATAGACGTGTCCGTCCACAGGAATGCGTTCACCCGGTCGGACAACCACAAGCTCGCCTACATCAAGCTTGTCGACGGGGAGCGTGACTTCGTGCTTTGCACAGAAAGGGCACGGACCTCCGGAATATCCTCCTTGACCCATGTGTTCTTCGCAATCCAGGCATGGACGCATTACATGTGCCACGTCTGGCTTGAGCGACAGCAAGCTGCGGAGTGACCGGCGGGCACGCTCGGAGGTATACCCTTCCAGGGCTTCACCAATGGCAAACAACATCACCACGGTGGCAGCTTCACCGGTCTCACCGATAAGCAGGGCACCCAAAGTGGCGATGCTCATCAGCAGGTCGATCGTGATCTGTCTGGCATAGATCAGGGCACGCATACCGCGGTTGGCGATGGGGAACCCGGCGATGATAGCTGCCAGAACTTGAAGAATAGTTTTTACCCAACTAGCCTGGGGTGAATTTGGCACCAGTGAAAATGGAATGGAGACCAGGAGTAGAACTACACCCCATAAAGCCAGCCGGGTTTGAGGGGTGGAATACAGATAACCAAGAAATCCGGGTAATTGGGACGATGATCCAGAGGTCCCTGGTGTTGCACCTGGCTGAATGCTATCACCCGGCGATGCGGGTGATTCAACCCGGTACCCAAGGTCTTCCACACGCTGGATAAGATCCTGCGGATTAAAATCACCGCTGGCATCTAATAACCCGGTGGTGTAGTTGACGTTTACCTGTTCTACCCCTTTGATTTGTGCCAGACTACGTTCAAGGCTTAAAGCACAATCGGCACAATCCATCCCTTGGATGGAATATTGTAATTCCTGCGTATTTTCAGACATCAATAATATATTTTCCAACCAGCAATAGTTACCAAGATAGCACGGATCAGCCAGGCATCTTCACGTGCCCGGCGAGATCCGATGATCTCGATATCGATTCCCAGCAAGCAGGCTGCCTCTTCGAGCGAGTAGGCGTATAAAAAGCCGCTGCGTGGATCCCGTTCATTCTTATAACGGGCAAAAATGTCCATCAGGCTTATAAAATTCGAATCATCCAGCACATAACGATTATGGTTATTTTGGTAAGAGTTTCTCAAGGCGATTATTTCACTTGCTGCATCGTAAAGACATACCTTTCTCCCTATCAAAAGCTCCTCAATCTTGGGCAGGATTTCCGACCACTTTGGAGCGGTTTCAACCATCTCATCGGTGATGCCATGAATTTCAGTGGCTGTCTGGCGAATATGGCGTTTTGGCTTGACCAATTCATCCGCTAATGGCATCCCGGCAGTATTGAGGATGGCGATCTCAACCACCTCCGATTGTTCGGCTGCACCGGTTGTTTTGCTGTGCAGGAACAATGGCTGCAGCTGGAGCAGGTTTCGGGCTTCAAGTTGGACTTCGAGTAGGGTCATAAGTAAGCAGTTTATCGAGAAATACACTCGATACATGTGTAATTAATGATTAGTTGTTGGCAAAAATATGTCAGTATCATGTACGAACAATATTGATATCATGGATTATCTGCCATATGATGTAGCAAGGCGCGTGCCAGTATGCAATCTGCCAAAGCTCGGTGGGCATTGGGAAGCGGGATGTTGCATTGCTTGCCTGCTTGTTCCAACGACTGGTAGCGATAGGTGCCGCGATAGGGATCTTTTACACCATAAAACTGGGCATATATTTTCATAATATCGAAGAAGGTCCCTTCTGGCAATGACCGGGGCATCCCAGAACGATCGCAAGACTGGTTAATTAACCGTTTATCGAACTCGACATTATACACCCCAATTCTCCGATTTGCCATAGCTGCCTTAGCCTGAGGCCATACATCCATCCAGCTGGGGGCATTTACGAGTATTTCCTGGGTGATACCATGAATTCTTCCTGCTTCTGGGTCGATCTTACCGCGTGGTTTAATCAAGGAGGCATAAAGTGAATTTGCTTGGTCATCCAGCACAACAATCTCGATCACCTCATCATAGTTACCCAAACCGGTGGTCTCAGTGTCGAGATAGACCGGATTTGATTCGATCCACTCTTGTGCTTTTTGGGAGGCAATTCTACGGTCGCGCGTATCCATCATCAAATCAGTCAATAAACGTTCATCCAAACACCTGCGGAGTTTGGACAGGCTGCATGGCTTGATTTTCCAGCAGCTCCTTCAGACGAGGGTGATCTGTATATACGCCGCGGTTTGCTTCTGGAAGTAAAGCAGCGATACGGCACATAATCTCGGTGGTGTAGCCGGCAAGCTGTTGGTCACGGTTTTTATTATCCAATGGTGGCAGGCTGAAAGTTGGACCGACATGTGCCACAACATTGAGGCGCTTAAAGTGCTTGAGACGCTCGACTACCTCTTTATCTCCGCTGCCGGTCACTCCCACAGGGAGAATTGGTAAACCTGATTTGGCAGCGATGTAGCTGGCGCCACCCCAACCCTGGATCAGCGAGCCTGTCGGGCTGCGAGTCCCTTCGGGGGCTAAGACCACCACCCCCCCTTTCTTGAGCCGGCGCAGTACTTCACGCATGGCATTCAAGTCTGAATTGAAACGGTCCACAAAAATGCCATCCACGGCTTCAGCCAATATGCGTGACCAAGAGTGTTCTTTATATTTCTCTGCCACTAACATAATGATATCTTTGCGTCTTAGCATGTTGAAGACAAAGGCGGGGTCCAACCGACCGATGTGGTTAGCCACACCGATGAAGCTGGTGTCTCTGGAGGGCAGGTTCTCCAGCCCATATACAGTGAGGCGAGCGATCAAGGGCAGGATCACTCGCAGGAGAAAGATAACCAAAGCGTAAGCCATCGGTTAATTTTACCGCAATAAATACATAGGGGTGGGTTGTAACTCACCTGTGCTGGAAGACCTGACAGGAGTGTTAGGTAGTCGAAGGTTTTTAGGATATATTGTGGGTTTCTACCGATTCGGACTATAGACGCACGATCATCCTCAAGGACAACAGCAGCCTCTCGGATGTTCAATATCGTGCCCCTACGCGGTTAGTAGCACACTCGTCTGAAACCACCGAATGGTATTGTAGAACAGTGTTGGATTTCGAAAAAGATGCTTCGCTCATCAAGATCCTTCGCGTTGCTACGTCGTATAAATTACTCCTTGCACAACCCAACCAACCTTTTGCCCTGTCGCTGGTTGGGTTAAGGGTAGGTTTTCCACCCGAAAACCAACCACCAAGAATAAACGGCATCGGCAATCCCGGTGAGTCATATTTGCGGTATGATTCATGAGTATCTTTTACCAGGTTGTTGCGATACTAAAAAGTCCAAAAAAATCTATACAGGGCAAGCAATTCCATGACCAGCGAAAACCCCCACTCCCAATGGGATGAAGAGCTCTCCAGACGCTACCTGGATTACGGGCGTTATTTTGTGCCGGCTCGGGAACAACAGATGCACAGTATGGTAGATCTAGTCAGTGGATTACCACCACCCAACCTGGTGCTTGAGCTGTGCTGTGGCGAAGGATTACTGGCGGAGATGCTGCTGGAGGAGATTCCTGGTTTAACCTACCTGGGTATGGATGGCTCGGAATTAATGATAGAGAAGTCACTGCAAAGACTCTCCCGCTTTGGAGGCAGGGTCCAACTTAAAAGCTTTGACCTGGAGGAGCGATCGTGGCGCAAGCTTGATCATGCCGTTCAATCGGTGGTCTCCTCGCTTGCCATCCACCACCTGGATGGGGGCGGGAAGCAACAACTGTTCCGTGATGTGTATAATATGCTCATCGCAGGAGGTATTTTTATCATTGCCGACATGGTCGAGCCGTCCAATGCTACCGGCAGGAAGATTGCCGCAGATGCATGGGATGAGGTGGTACGTCAGCGTTCTATGGAGCCAGACGGCTCCACAGACGCCTTGGATTTCTTCCTGCGGGAGGGTTGGAATACCTATCGCTATCTCGACCCGGATGATATCGATCATCCCAGCCCGCTTTTTGACCAGCTGAGGTGGCTGGAGCTAGCCGGTTTTGTGGAAATCGATGTCCACTTTTTGCAAGCCGGGCATGCCCTCTTTAGTGGGTGGAAAAAGCCTGCCAGAACATTGACAGCAGTGACTAAATGAGAGCAATCGATCATTCTCCTGTGATTCAACATCCTCCCATCATGGCATGCCTGCTTGTGGTTTGCCTGCTCGCCGGGTGCTCAACCAACTACGGTTTACCAGCCGAGGCGCAAGAGGTGCTGGATGAAACCGCGCGCAATTATTACACCAGTCCGTGGTTGGTGAGCACTCCCTTTGAGGTAATTAATGCGATAGAGGTTATGAATGCCTGGATCGCAAATGGGCAGGATAGCGGAACGATGTGGTGCGTGGAATTGATGGTCTCAGGCAGGCAAGATGACACCCCAATGGTAATATCTGCGGTCTGGATTGTTGCGCAACAGGATGTTCAGGCAGCCTGGCAGGCAGCCGCACTTGAGACCATCTCTGCATCAAGCACCATTGAAAGATGCGAATTATAATATCCGGAGGAAAGGCAAGTGTGATGTGGATCTGGGTGCAGGTAGGAGGTAGGGCTGGTGATCTCGCTTAAAAATCGGCGTAGAATAATCCTGGGTTGTACCACGCTGCTCATCCTTTTAATGATCGCTGGATTTGTATATGCAATCTCACATGCTTTGGATGCTGATAAACCCGATCGTATTCTTTCTAAAATGGATTCGCCGGGGCTGGTGGTTTATGGAACTGTACGGAATATGAGCGGTGAGGGTGTAGAAAATGTCTCCATCTATCGAAGTTATTCCGCTTATCCAGGGGTATTGATCGCCACAACAGATGCCAATGGTGATTACGAGGCAGAGTTCGCTGAAATCGCTGGAGAAGAAATGGTTACTGTCTGGGCGAATGGACAGGGACTCACGTTTGAGCCGGAACAATCTTACTGGCGACATTATTATGGGTATGAACGGATTCGTTGTGACTTTGTCGTAAGCTTATCCACGGAAATCTTTATACCCATGATTAATAAGTAAGTCATAAGGGGTAATAAAAACGAACCCGTTAATATTCACCCAGCAATTTTTCGATACTGGTTAAGAAATTATTAGCGAGCTGCCTGGGGTCAGGATATGAATTTCCACCTGTGGCATGAGATTGGAAGCCGCTTGCTGGAAAAGCTGTGGAGGCTCAACCATCAGATGAGACCGCAGCCAACCTAATCCACGGGGGTAGAATGAACCCCAATGTATAGGAATGGCAATTCGAGGACGTAAATGCTTTAGAGCTTCGGCAGCCCGTTGAGGATTCATGTGCCCTGGACCCAGGTTGGGACCCCATCCCCACACTGGTAGCAGGGCAACATCCAAATCATCTGCCAGGTCAGCCATACCTGGAAATATATCCGCGTCCCCTGGGAAATAAACACTCTGGAATCCTTGGATAAGATATCCCAGGCAATCCGTGGTTGGACCGAATGGAGGGTAAAGGCTGTGATGTTCGGCGTGGATTGCTTAGATGGATAAAGCACCAACCGTGGTTTCAGCTCCAGATCGCATCTCCATCACATTGTTGAATCTTTTCTTGTGAAGAAGATTTGCTGCGCCATGCGGGACAACCAGGCGTTGATAGATGGAATTCTCATCATCAATGGTGAGGATGTTGGTAAGGATAAGATTAATCGCAGAGAATATCAAGCTGCCCAGGAATGCCCAGCCCCAGCTATCGATTTGTAGAGAGGGCAGCAGGTTGGCAGTGATCATTAAGGCAATGGTGTTGGCGAAAAATCCGAGTAAGAAGACAACCGCACCACCTAAAGGTACTGCTAATAGAAGCAGTATGGGACGGATGACGAAATTGATTACACCCAGGATGAAAGCTGCAGCAGCAGCCATGGTTAGTGGAGATGCATCGCGTGTTTGTATATAAGAGAACCCCGGGATAATCCAAATGGTAAATAGACTAGCCAGGGCATCCACAAACTAGACGAAGAAAAAGCGTATGATGGATCGGACGATTCTACGGAGGTCCATTGTTTACCTTTATAACCAACATGATCTGAACTGGAAAGTAATACCTGTACAAGTGTATTGCTGCAGGCGAGATTAATTTCCCTGGCAATTCTATCATTTTATCGTAAATTGAATATTTCCAAGGTAGAATTTCCGTAGATTCCCGCATAGTATGCTGGTTGTGGTGTCTCAAATTCTCACTTGACCTGCGAATAATCTCTCCAGAATGAATCACCATCTTCACCTGGGTGAGGGCAGACAGGTCTTTGAGGGGATTAGACTCAAGGACCAGGATATCTGCGAGCTTCCCTGCTTCTAACCTACCCAGCTCTTGCTCGAGCCCGCATACATGGGCAGCGTTTCGCGTGGAGGCCACGATGATCTGCATGGGTGTCATACCTGCCTCGCTCATGCGGTTAATCTCATGCATGGGCATGCCCAGTTCAAAATGGTCGAAATGATTCTGCGGGAAGGCGGTGTAATCACTGCCCATGGCGATCTGCACTCCTGCTTGCACAAATTTTCCCAGATTGTAGGAAGAACCTTCTAATCCTCCATAGGCTTCGAAGACGGTCAATGTTGGCACCACATAGATATCCCTTTCCACCAACTGTTGGATCAATTCCTGGAGGACAAAATCATTAGGGATGTGAGCCAGGTCATCCACTCCAGCATTGATCAACGGCTGCAGGAACTTTACTTCGGTGATGTGGGCGCTGACCAGTTTGCCACGTTCGTGGGCTGTGGTGACGATGGCTGCCAGCTCTGCAGGCGAAAAATTAGGCAGGTTGGTTACACCGGCGTAGCCTGATTCCATTGCCAGCTTAATCAAGTCAACGCCGGTGTCCAGCTCCATCACCACCTGTTTGCGGGCATCTGTTGTAGATGTCACCTCGAGTTGCCCGTAACCGCCTGGCACAGAAAGCATATAGCCGGATGAGACCAGACGAGCGTATTCTGGAGAAGAAGACAACTGGTCACGCAGGGCGATCATCTGGGTCAGCTGGTTTGGTCCGGAGATGATGCCCTCGTCACGCACGGTGGTCACACCAGCCTGCGCCCAGGTTTGCAGGCGCTTTTCATCGTACGCATCATGCACATGGGCGTTGATAAACCCTGGCAAAACGTATGCCCCTTCGAGATCAATAACCACCACACCTGCAGGGATATCCAACTGGTCAGACGGTCCGATAGCGATAATTTGATCACCCTCAATCACCAGCGTGCTATCTGGGATTGGCTCCCGTCCAGTTCCATCGATCAGGGTGCCATGGGTCAGCACCAATGTCGCCTGGCTGATGAAAGGGTTTGTAGTCGGAGCAGTTTTGAGGTCTGGATATGTGGTGGCACTTGATATCGGGGACGTACAGGCTGAAAAAACGATGCAGATGATCAGGCAAAATAAAAATGAATGTTTCATACTTCTCGCTCACGGAGTTGGAAGAGGGCTATTTGAGCGCACTGCCTCCAAGTAATTGAACAGTAATTCAGCAAACTGGCTGCCATACTCAGTCTTGAAAATATTGGTTCCATGTTCGTACGTTTGATAAACCTGGACCATTTTCGGTTCAGGTGCAATCTCAGAGATTTTTTTCATGTCCATCAAAACAGTTGGAAAATCATACATGCCATACACGATTATTTTTGGCAGGTCGAGGTCCTGAATTTCATTGGTGGAAACCTCATTGGGTTTGCCATTGCTCAAAACGCTTGCAATTACGCCCAATCCAACCAAATCATAGTCCAATGCAGCCCGCATGCAAGCTGTTCCACCCATACTGGCTCCAATACATACAATGCGGGAATAGCCACGCTCGTTGAGAAATTGAATTGCAGCGTCCATGTCATAGGGGAGTTTGTTGTATTCAAGCAAGCCAGCGGAGTTACCTCTGCCGCGGAAGTCGAAGGTCAGCACTGTATATCCTTGCGCTGCCAGGGATTGGGCAAAAGGTTGCCAGGATTGCTGGTCGGAACCTGGCATGCCCATGTGAGCCAGTATCACGGTGAGATCCCCTTCGCCAAACAATGTGCCAGCCAAGGTAATATTATCGCTGGTGGTGAAATTAACCAGCTCGATCCTCACGCCTGAGGTAGTCGAGGGGAGTATGGTGCTTGAGGGGGTGGCTGTGGAAGTGGATGGTTTTTGGATTGCGGTGGATGTCATTGAACGGCTCAATGGTTTGTCAGGCGATGCGGATGGAGATAACAACGCATCTGTTTGTGGAGATGCGCTTTCTCCCTGGGTAGCATATTTCTGAGGGGAACAAGCAGTCAGATATAGAGCGAACAAAAATAATTCGGTGAATCCCGGTTTCACAATCTCCTCCGTAATCGAATAATGTGGATTTAAATTAATGAAGTGGAACTATTGGAATATTCATTACTTATACTTCCAAGTCGTGTGGAAAGTTCTCTAACATTGACCATACCAGCCGAAATCTACGAGGAAATAATCACCCAAGTATACAGGCTACCCAGGTTCAATGATCTGGTTCCGTCAGGTAGTGTCAATATGTTATTTGGGGACAATGCTTTACCCCAAAAAACGTGACCTAGATATGCCGAAGTACTTCCAGGAGTGACCTCATGCCTCATTCGGCTTTCTGCTGACAAAAATCTGGGATTGGAGATAATCTCGCTCGGCGATCTTACGCGCCACCTTGAAGCGCAGCTCAGCTGCCATCTCATGCAGCAGGTCACGCCCCTGGTGGCGTGCCAGCTTGACCTCCAGGCTGAGTCTGACGATGGGCAGATCGCTTAGCCGGGTGATCTGCTGGCGGACTGCTTTCAATTTGAGCTCTATCTGTTCTGCCTCGGTTAACGATTTTTTCTTAAACTCACTCGCCATCAACGGTGATTGAGAGATGTCTACACCATAGGGGATGGCTATTCCGGCAAGGCTCATCAAGGTTGGCAGATCACCTGCCTCATAGGCCTGGTTGATCTCAGCCATTTGTGAGTTGGCTTGGAGGCGATCAGCGTCATTGCGTGCTAGGTCAGGGTGATAGCGGCGTGCCAGTTTGCGGTAAAGAACTTTGATATCCGGGATGTGCATCTCAGGTGAAGTGATTGCACCATCCGGAATCGAATGAATAGAATTACGCTCGACCAGTCCCCTGGGAGGCAGGTCTTTCAGGTTGGGAGGTTGGGCTGGTCGAGGGGCGCCATCCGTATAGCTCATCAAATCAGCGCCAAAAAGACGCTGCTCCCGGATTACCTTGATCTTCTCATTCAGACGGGTAGTTTCGGCGTTTAAATCAATAAGCCGATCAAGCAAATCACCCAGGCGGGCGTCCACCACAGCTTCAAATGAACGGATTTGCTTTTCCAGCTCTTCCAGTTCAGCCTGTGATTCCTGAAGCTCCTGACGAGCCCTGTGATGATGATCTTGTAAGCCTTGCCGCATCCCAGATATTATACATCCCACAACTTTTTCATTGATAGGTGCTTGTAAATTCCTAAATTATGAATATAATTCAGAAAATTAAACCGGTCGCCAATCCAATTCGTCCAGGAGGAAGAACCATGCAGACAATTCGCAAGATCTTGAGTGAAAAAGGCAATGAGATCTGGAGCACATCACCAGGAGCAACGGTTTATGAAGCCTTACAGATGATGGCAGAGAAAGATGTGGGAGCCTTGCCCGTGATGGTTGGCGAAAAGCTGGTGGGGATCTTCTCTGAGCGGGACTACGCTCGCAAAGTGATCCTGCTGGGGAAATCCTCCAAGAAGACATTGGTAAAAGAGATCATGACACCGCATGTGGTCTATGCCACACCTGAAATGACTAACGACCAGGGACTCACCCTGATGACTGCCAAGCACATTCGCCACCTGCCCGTGATGGATGGAGACAACCTGGTTGGCATGGTATCCATTGGTGACCTGGTGCGCTCGATCATCTCGGAGCAGAAAGAGATGATCAGCCAACTTGAGCAGTATATTTTGCATTACACCAGCATCACTTAAGCTTTTCCCAATCCAGCCTCCCCCATAACAAGAACCGTTATGGCGGAGGAGTATTAAGCCCCCCTCCCGCCTCCAATAAATTAGCTCAATATAGGGGAGGAGGTAGATTTCCCTATTGACACTTCTTTAAATCGGTCTATAATGATAGATGTATTGACATCTAGTTGTCTTGTCATCTATAATCATCTAACAATCATACGATGACCAATCCCAAAGACTTATTCAAAATCAATCGTATAGATAGAACCCCGCTATATGACTTGATCGAACAAAACATAAGGGAACTCATCTTGCGCGGCCAGCTCGAGATGGGTGAGACTGTACCCCCAGAGTGGGAATTGGCAGACCTGTATGGTGTATCCCGATTAACCGTGCGCACAGCCCTGGATAACTTGAGCAGGCAGGGATGGCTGATCCGCCGGCACGGTGTGGGTACCTTCGTCGCTCATCCAAAAATCACCGAAATAGCGCCAAGCAAGCTTAGCTTTACCGAACAAATGCATGCCATTGGAAGGAAACCCAGCAGTCGATTGATCTCACTGCATGTTGTTGAGGCTGATTACGAAGTGGCCAATATACTTAAACTGGAGCTGGGCGAGCCAGTAGTTGAGATTGTGCGTGTGCGCCTGGCAGATAATGAGCCCATCTTGTTGGAAACAAGTTACCTCTCCCAAAAGCGTTTCCCAGAACTTGAGTATGCCAACGAGCTGACCTCCAGCTCACTGTACGAGTGGTTGGGTTCGCATTATCAGACCAGTGTAACAGTGATGGACCAGACCCTTGAGCCGGTATTGTTAAAGGAAGACCAGGCACATTACCTGGAAACACAACCCGGCACACCAGCGATGTTCAGCAAGGTATGCGCATTTACCAATGGAGGTGAGCCGATTGAATTTTCCTGGTCGGTGACCCGCGGAGATCAATGCCATTTCTATTTCAACTTCCGGCGTGGAGAAGAATGCAGCTGAGCCAACCATGACCCAAATGCCTTCAAATACTCTACCGCTTGCACATCTGGTTAGGTTGCCTGAGCTATTGAGACGATTGAGAGGAGGACTGATCGTCTCCTGCCAGGCTGAAGTCGACGAACCCCTGCATGGATCGGAGCACATGGCCGCCATGGCAACGGCAGCCGCAGAAGCAGGCGCAGTTGGCATCCGCGCCAACACACCCAGGGATATTGTTGCTATACGCCTTGCCGTATCCCTGCCGATTATTGGCATTTACAAGCTTGATTTACCCGGTTACACGGTGCGTATCACTCCTACAATTGAATCGGCGATTGAAGTAGCACAGGCTGGGGCAGATATTATTGCCATTGATGCCACCACCCGCCCGCATCCCGACGACCTAACCCTGACCGAGCGCATACACTTAATTCATGAACAAACCCACTGCCCTGTGATGGCAGACATCTCTACCTGCAACGAGGGGAAAGCAGCTCAAGCAGCTGGTGCAGATTTGGTGTCAACCACACTCTCTGGATATACCGATGCTTCACCGATGCAAGGCTTGCCCGATTTTGAGCTGTTGCAGAGCCTGATAGCAAGGCTTAAAATGCCGGTCGTGGCGGAGGGGCGCATCACTTCCCCCGAGCAAGCTGCCCAGGCATTGGCACTGGGTGCTTTTGCTGTGGTGGTCGGTAGTGCCATCACCCGTCCGCAATGGATCACTGCACGCTTTGTGCATAGGATGGCTAATCCATGAAACCCGTGGTGGCGATGCTTCCCATGGATGATCGACCAGTAAATTACGACTATCCAACCTATCTGGCTCGACTCGCGGGTTACGATCTGCACCTGCCTCTTCGAGAATGGTTGGGCAACCCCTGGAGAGACTCGCAACCCATGCGCCTGGTAGACTGGCTGGATAAAGAAGCGGATTCTGCCGATGTGCTCATTATTGCCCTGGATACACTGGCATACGGAGGCTTGATCCCCTCACGCATCTCCCGTGAGCCCCTGGATAGCGTTCTCGAACGTCTCACTGTTTTGAGGAAGATCAAAGCAAAAAGGTCTCAACTGCCCATCCTGGCTTCCAGTGTGATCCTGCGTATCTCCCGTGCCAATTCCAGCGAGGAGGAGAAAGATTATTGGGCTAAGTACGGGAGTGCTATGTTCCGCCTTTCCTATCTGGAGCATAAGATCATCCTGGGTGAAGCCTCTTCACATGAACAGAAGGAGAGATCTAAGCTCTCCAACCACATTCCTGGAGATGTTTATGATGATTATCGGGCTGGAAGGCAACGCAACCATCAGGTCAATCTTAGGATGATCGACTGGCTGGCGGAGGGTATCTTTGATTTCTTGCTGCTGCCACAGGATGATACTGCCGAGTATGGGTGGAATATTGCTGAGGCGCATACATTACAAACCACACTACGTAGTAAAAACATAACCGACCGGGCAATTACCTATCCCGGCGCAGATGAGATTGGCTGCCTGTTACTGGCCAGTGCAGTCTGTCAACAGGCAGAATTCAAACCGCGTGTCTATCCACGTTATTCGAGCATCCATTCAGCCTCAATAGTCACATCTTATGAGGATCGTTCAATCCACGAGCTGGTGAAAGCTCACCTGACACCCATGCGAGGAACGATTGCTGCCTCACCCGAACAGGCTGACCTGGTATTATTTCTCAATGCACCTGCCTACGCCCAGGGCGAAGCCAGTCTCCAATGGCTTATCTGGAAAGGAATGGATACTTTACGGGCTGATTTGCCTGCTAGCCTGCACGCATACCTGGCGGAGGTCGAGACAGAACCGACTTACCGGATCACACGCCGCGAGATGGACACCCCTGAGCGCAGTCCGGAAGAACTGGTGCGTGCCTTACTGGTGGAGCTTAAAAGTAAGCACCCGGTGGCATTGGCAGATGTAGCCTTTGTCAACGGTGCTGACCTGACGCTGGGGAACCTGCTTATGCAACACATAGAAGCAACGCATTTGGTTGCTTATGGAGCCTGGAATACAGCTGGAAATACCCTGGGGTGTGTTCTGGCACATGCAGTGTTACGGTTGCTGGCACAACGTAATGGGATCGATCCTGATCCGGTACGTGCCCATTATGAGTTCCTGTTCCTGCGTTTCCTGGACGATTACTATTACCAGGCACGCCAGCGTAGCCAGTGTATGTTGGAAGATTTGCCAGCCATGAATCTCCAACCCAGCATGGAGCGATTACCTGCATCCAAGTTTGCGGCAGTGGAGAAACGAGTGAGAGAACGTATGAAACTGGCAGGTAATGAGGTGGAAAGCCTATTTATCGATGCTGGGGTAGTGAAGGCAGTAAAAGTAGAAAATATCCATTTGCCCTGGCAAAGGTTGTTTGAGGTCGGATTTGAGGTTAAAGTTACATAAGGCTTTCGCGTGCGATTTAGAATTTATCTGATTGTGTGATTTTGATCGCTCCGGCTAATATATAATTCGTTGACTTATTGAACAAAATGGTTGAGAAAAATAGTGCGAATCATCACAGACACTCAATTCGTATGAAGGGATACGATTATTCCTTAGCAGGCGCATATTTTGTTACTGTTGTAGCGTATCAACGGTCAAGTATTTTTGGAGAAGTAGCAAATGGCGAAGTAAAATTGAATCGGTATGGTAGCATCGCATTCCAACAATGGATACGATTAGGGAAAGGATCCAAGCATTCTAGTTTTCCTACTTTTATTATCATGCCAAACCATGTCCATGCAATAGTATGCATTGTTAGGGGCGCAGGGGTGGAATTTGAATATAAATTCTCTGGGAATACTCCCCTGCACCCCTACCATATACCAATAGCCACTCCTGGTTCATTAGGAGCCATCGTTCGTGCTCATAAGGCTTCGGTGACGTCTAGAATTAATGTACTACGGAGAAAAACAGAGCCTCCTATCTGGCAGCGAAACTATTACGATCATATTGTTCGAAACGAAAAGGAATATGAGTATATCTGGATATATATTGAGTACAATCCTATAAATTGGAGCGATGATAAATTAAATCTTTTTCCTGCAAATGTACAATACCAGGAATCCAACTGAGATAAATTGACAAATACATTATGAAACTAATCCATCTCGTTTTGGAGGTGGAGATAACATTTTTGCAGAAAACAAACTTTGCGATGACAATTCCACGGAGGTCATTGGAGGCGCACTTTACCGAAGCAATCTTCATTGATAATGAAAATTCTACACTGCTATAATCATAAACTTGCTCATGATTATTTTACGAATTTATAAAGATTGTTTCGTCGCCAGCATAGTACGCTGAACCGCTAATACCCCGAAAATAAACGGGGACAGGCATAATGAAAAATAATGAATGAGGATCATGTATGAACTTACTCCCCGCAATTCTGAAAGGCACCTATTTTTCCAACCAAAAAGGGCGCTTCATCCCTGTTGGCGCGCACTGGGTGCCGGCTGTGACTGCCCTGGAATGGACACAGATCTGGGATGAAGCCAGCATCGAAGCCGACTTTGCCAAGATGAAAGACCTGGGTTTCAACACGGTCCGCTTCGACCTGTTCTGGGCCTGGTTTGAGCCCCGCCCAGGAGATTACAACCCAGAAGCGTTCGCCCAATTCGATTACCTGGTAAACCTGGCACATAAATACCAGATCTACCTGCACCCCGCGCTCTTCATCGGCGGGGAGGTAGGTGAAGCCTACTGGGATGTGCCCTGGCGCCACGGGCGGCACCCGCATGCAGACCCGGAGATGCTCCGCTTGCAAACCGACCACGCGGCCGCACTCGCTGACCGATACGCAGGCGAGCCTGCCATCCTGGCATGGGATTTAACCGATGAACCACCCTTTTGGATCGTGTCTGGTCAGACCACCGATGCCATGGCCATCAACTGGACCCGCCTGATTGCTGGAGCCATCCAAAAAAATGATCCCGACACCCCGTTGGTGGTTGGAATCTCGATGGATGATGTTAACCATGGTCCATTCCGCCCCGACTTGATTGCAGAGGAGGTGGATTTCTTTTCTGCTCACCCCTATTCGATTTACGAACCTGGCTTGTTTCCAGACCCGATGCTCTCCACGCGTGGAACCTACTGCGGGGCTTTTCAAACCCTGCTGGGCTGGGGTGCTGGCCACCCGGTGATGATCCATGAGTTGGGTGCTTCCTCGGCCCAATATACCCCCGAGCGGATCGCGGCTTTTGATCGCACGACGATGTATTCTTCCCTGGCTGCGGGTGCCAATGGGTTCTTGTTGTGGTGCTTCACCGACGCTGCCCCTCAAACCTACAACCGAGCGCCCTATCTACGAGCCCCACATGAGACCCAATTTGGTCTCACCACCTGGGATCGCCAGGATCGCCCCCAGGGTGTGGAGCTACGAAATTTCAGTCTGGTGCTAAAACAAATGGATTTAACCGGCATCGAGCCAGAAAAGTCAACCACCGGGATCATCGTACCGCGTGAATGGTCCAAGCCGCATGGCGATTTTTCCGACCTGGGGATAAAAGTAAACAGCGTTATCCCCTACGTCTCCACTCAGGATGGCGGGGCCGTCGCGGGTGGGGAAAAACCTGAGCAGGGCGAGCTCAATCACTGGTTGGTGGGTGCCTGGTTAAGTACGCTTATTTTAGGCAGGCAGGCAGGGTTAAAGGTAGGGTTCCCACGTGAAAATGGGGACTGGACTCACACCCCCATGCTCTTACTGCCTGCTCCCCTCACCAGCACCTCCGATAACCTGGTGCACGTGCACACCAGTTTTTGGGATTTAGCCAGGGCATATGTTCAAAACGGAGGATGCCTGTATGCCTCCCTGTGTGCCGATGTGGCCATCCCGGAAATGGAAGACCTGTTCGGGGCACGCCTGGCCGACCATGCACCCGTGGATACGGTTACGCTGAAAGTCATTCAAGTGCTGGGCGACCTCCAACCAGGCGAGTCCTTCCGATATCAGGCTGATGCGATGAATCCAAAGCATTGGGCAGCAACAGTGGATATAAAAGGTGGGCAGGTCATTGCAGTTGACCAGGAGAACAGACCCGCATTAATCGCCCATCAAAATGGGAAAGGTAAAACCCTGCTGTGCACCTATCCTGTAGAAAGCTACCTTGCGAACAAGCCGGCTGCATTTGAGGGCCAGGAGAAGACTTACCGGATTTACCAGGCATTCAGCCAATGGGCGGGCTTGAAGGCGATGTTTTCTACCGACCAGCCCATGGTGGAGGTGGCAGCCCTGGCAGGAGAAAACCGCGGCTATGCCATTTTTGCCAATCACTGTCCGCAGGCATTGGAGGTTGATATAGACAGCCGACTCCCCCTCCAACGCCTACGCCAAATCACCCCATCTGGATATAAGGAGATTAAGATAAATCGCCAAGGATTTCATTTATCGTTGGATGGATTCAACGGAACCGTCGTAGAATGGTTTTCATAGCTGAAAGGAGGAGAAGCCATAGGCGTAATAAATTCTTCAATTCAACTGTCTGAAATAACCGATCAAAACCAATTTGTGGAAAGGAGAAGCTATGTATAAGAAAGTGTTATTCAGTTTTGTGATCATCCTGGGGTTGTTGCTTAGCGGATGTGGAGGTGGAACCACCGAACCCGTTGCAACGCAGGAAGCTGTCGTCACCGAAGCACCTGTTGAGCAAGTGACGATCACTGTTTGGGATTACTATGGTGAGGCCACGCCCATCAAACCGCTCATCGAGCCATTTGAGGCTTCCCATCCCAATATCAAGATCAACTATGAAGCCCTGGACTGG
>Ga0154666_1160_pt1 | contig 26277 bp, 26 predicted proteins | sample Rifle2008BG13ft_FD_116095 | JGI IMG/M metagenome (GOLD analysis project Ga0154666, IMG submission 116095) | Chloroflexi bacterium RBG_13_50_21 | reverse complement strand
GACCCGCCCCTACGATGAAGATAAAACCATTGGGACAATTAATTGGATTATTCAAAACTGTTTCGGCAAAACATGTTAACCTTTTTCGTGGCACACCAGGAATACCCGTCTGGCAACGGAACTATTATGAGCATATCATTCGTGATCAAGACGAACTAATCAATATTCATAACTACATCCTCTCCAATCCGGATCATTGGACTGATGACCCGGAAAATATCCACTAACCTACACGGAACCTCCATGACCTTCAATCTTACACCACCCACTGCTTTCTCCTTACCCGCTGTTGTCCGCTCACATGGTTGGATCCAAATGCCTCCCTTTGGTGAAACACCTGACCATGGTCTTTCCTACGTCATCCGCCTGACCACTGGTAAGGTGTTGCTCTTCGAGGTGCACGCCATGGATGATTCCCTGCGTGTCGATTCGACCGAACTCCTGACAGGGCTGGAACAAACCGAGCTCTCCCACAATATCACCTGGATGCTTGATCTGGATCAGGATTTCACCGAATTCTACGCGCTGGCTAGCCATGAACCCAAACTGGTCAGGATGGTCGAACGTAAAGCCGGGCGGGTGCTGCGCTCCCCCATCCTGTTCGAAGATGTGATTCGCACGATATTGACCACCAACACGTTATGGAAACACACCCTGCGTATGTGCCGTGAACTGACCATCCGCTACGGTGACCCAATGATATGTGAGCCTGAGCAGCATGCCTTTCCCACTCCCATACACCTGGCGCAAGTGGACGAGCCCACCCTGCGTGAAGAATGCCGCATGGGTTACCGTGCCCCTTATGTGGCGGAGCTATCCCAACGGGTGGCGTCTGGTGAGTTGGACCTGGAAGCACTCAAGACCAGCCCATTATCCACCCCAGACCTGCGTAAGGAGCTGATGACCATCAAGGGGGTAGGCGGATATGCAGCCGCTAACCTGCTCATGCTGCTCGGGCGCTACGATTTTGTCCCCGTGGATTCGTGGGCACTGAAAGTCGTCTCGGACGAATTCTTTGGAGGAGAAAAGATTACCCCAAAACAAGTGCTGTCCACGTTCGAGCGTTGGGGTAAATGGCAAGGATTGGCCTATTGGTTCTGGGATTGGTTCCCGGAGCAGTAAATGGGTAACAACTAACCTCACAGGTCTCTAAGACCTGTGAGGTTTGGATATTATTGGTGGATGTGGAGAATCACTCTCTATCATATTTGCAGTTGATACAGCTCCCCGAACTTTGACTTGAGGTAGGCAAGGTACGGCTCAATGCTGAGTGGACCACCCGTTGCTTTCTCGACCAGCTCGTTGGCGGTGAATTTGCTTCCATGCTGGTACACATTTTCAATCAACCAGGTATGTAATGTGTCGAATTTACCTTGTGCCATTTCAGCAGGGATCTCTGGGTGAGCTTTGAGTGCCTGGCTGAAGAATTGGGCTCCGAATATATTGCCCAGCGTGTATCCCTGGAAGGCACCACCGATGGTATAGCTGAACCAGTGCACATCCTGCATCACACCATCCCGATCGTCGGGAGCGCGCATGCCCATATCGGCATTGTAACGCACGTGCCAGTATTCCGGCAGATCCCGTACCAGCAGGTTTCCCTCCAACAGTGCCAGCTCGATATCAAAGCGGATCATCACATGCAGGTTGTAGGTCACTTCATCCGCTTCGGTGCGGATGAGCGAGCGCTGCACCTTGTTAACCGCCTGGTAGAATAATTCCAGTGGGACACGCTTGAGTTGCTTAGGGAATTTCACCTGCAGCTTTGGGTAGAAGTATTCCCAGAAACCCCGGCTGCGTCCAACCAGGTTCTCCCAGGTGCGCGATTGGCTCTCATGGATACCAGCGGAAACACCCACACCCAGGGGTGTGCCTTCAAGCTCCATGGGGAAGCCTTGCTCGTACATGGCATGCCCGGCTTCATGGATGGTGCTGAATAAGGCACTGCTCAAGTCATTCTCATCCACGCGGGTGGTTATGCGTACATCCCCGATAGAGAATTTGGTCATGAATGGGTGATGGGTCAGATCCTGCCTGCCTCGGTTGAAGTCAAAACCCAGCTGTTTGATAACTTCAGCTCCAAATGCCAGCTGGTCAGCCTGCGGGAAGTGTTGCTTAAGGCAGGCGTCATCGGCAGGAGGCTGGGAAGTGATGGTTTGCACGATGGGCACCAGCTCCCGGCGTAACTGGGCGAACAGTGCGCGCAGAGTCGTTGCCTTCATGCCGTAATCGTTGTAATCGATCAAGGGATCGGCGATATGTTCGTATCCTGGGTAGAAATCCGCCATCCTGCGTGAGAGGTCCAGGGTACGTTCCAGGAGTGGCGCTAGGGCATTGAAATTGTTCTCCGGTCGAGCGGTCACCCAGGTATTATAGGATTTTGAGATGTGTTCATAGAACTCCGCTACAAACTGGGGGGGCAGCTTGACGGCACGCTCATATTCGCGACGTGCTACGCGGATGAGTGAAGCATCATAAGAATCATAAGGCAAGCTTTCTTCGTAAGGGCGTAGCTCATCCAACAGCTTGCCAAGCGCGGGTTCGATGGATTTCTCTTGCATCAGCCTGGCAATCAGGGCGCTTTGCCGCCCGCGTGCGGCAGCACCGCCTGGGGGCATGTAGGTGGCTTCATCCCAGGTCAACAGGGCACCTGCATGTTGCAGGTCATAGATTTCCATCAAGCGGGTTTTTAATTCAGCGAGTTGTTTTTGCATATGGCTCTCCTATGTGTAAAAAATACCCGCCAATTATAATGCGTTTTTATTCGATTGTTTTTACCTGGTGTTGTGGGGAATTCGTGGGATCATAAAAAAGGTTGCATGGATAAAGAATCGTCCGGGAAAAGAAAATTCTGCATCCCATTGTAATCTCCCCTTCCATCCGGACGATTCATAAATCGGAGGGAAATTTGACTATATTTGTACTTTGACCTCACTTCAGGGGTAATGAATTATCCAAGTGAAGATGAAGTTCGGGGGTAACGATTTTCATGCAAATATAGCCGTCTCCATTCAAGTCTTGATCAATGCCGATATGCATATGGGTATGCTCTCCGTTGTGTTCCATGAACGGATGGAGCTCAAATCCTTTTGCGCAGGAACCAGTGGGTGGGTTTTCACTCGCAAATGCTGTGGAAGTGAATAAGATCGATACCAATAAAACAATCATCAGAATAGAAACCATTTTTTTCATGATTCTTTCCTCCAACGGGGTGAGTTGATGTTGTGCTGAATCTGTCACGATGCAGCTCAACATAAATAGTTGAAAATATTACTGTGGGACTGTATAGATGTAAATAAGCATAATTGCCTATACCCCTGCTTGTATAGATCGATAAAGAAGAAAGTCGTTTTCCGCACTAGAGCAGGGTCAATATTGGGGAAAGGAAATAAGCATAAACGATTTCATTCCATTTTTATGGATGAAGCCTGCTATTCATGAAGGTTTAAATGTTATTCTTCCAATTTCTCATGAGGGAGGAAGAGGGTATGAATATGATCTTGAATTACTCGCCAGGACCACGCTTACCCAAAATTCAAGGACCATACGATAAACTAAGAAACATTATCTATATTTCCATTACATCCGGGGGATGAAAATCTATGGATTCCACTCACCCGATCCCAGATGTAAGATAGTTTATTCAATATAATTATTAAATTGGCAGGAGGGGTGGATGTTTAACCCACCCCTTCAGTTGGTAACTATTCCTAAATAAATATAATCTGCGCGCCTTCGGTGAGGTCGACAAATTCACTGGCGGTAAGGATGCCTTCAACACCATCGATGAAAGAGTCTTTTGATAAATCGTACAAGTCGCAGGTCATCTTGCAACCATATAGCTTGGCGCCACCATCCATCAACATCTGCAGGTATTCACGCACAGGAGGCACTTCCAGCTTCTTCATCTTGCTTTTCATCAGGGCGGTAGCGAAGGGGGTCATCCCCGGGATCACGCCCATGAACTGGGGGATGCCGATGTTGCCAGGCACGCCCATCATGCTCATCTTCATGCTGGTATTCGCCACAGGCGCGATCTCCAAATGATCCACACGATCCTCGCGGATCATATCCAGTCCCCAGAAGGTGAAGAAGATGGATACGTCCACGCCGTTACCCAGGGCTGCCCAACCCATGATCAGCGCCGGGTATGCCATATCCAGGTCACCCTTCGAGCAGATGAATGCCATGTGGCGGTTGTTATTTTCGGTCATGTTGTTTTTCTCCTAAAGTTATGATTTAGTATTATTATTTCAATGAATATCAATACTTGTAGGGGACCGATATATCGTGCCCCTACTTTTAGTAATATATTATTAAACACATCCCTCGGGCTTACCCAATCCAGCGATCCTGGCTACCTTCTTGGCAGGTCCCTTGGGGAACAGGGTAAATAACTCCTTGGTCGTCACACCGGCATTGATCGTGATGGTGCGCAAGGTGGGGGCAGCTCCGCTATTCTCACTGGCTTTCTGGCGGGCATAATCGATGACCTTCCAATGAGCGGGGGTCAGCTCTGCCAGGCCTTCCTCTTTAGCTATTTCAACCGCTATTTCCTGGGTCCACTCGGCTGGGTTGGTCAAATAACCTTCTTCGTTCACCTGCACGTTCTTGCCTGCTATCGTTCTCGTTGGCATACCATTTCTCCTTTATATGAATTCTTGTTTATGATTAACTTTGTGTAGCCGGATTCACTGCCTGCGTACCAATCACCTGCATCATCCGCAGGGTGAGGGTTAACCCACGCCGAAAGGCCGGATCACGCAGTTGCTTTATCAATCCGAAGTAAGATACATCCACAGGCCTCCCCATTTCCTTCTTGACATCTACCAGGGTCCGATGGGTAAAGTCACCCATCCGGTTGAGTTCTTCCTCGCTGAATGATGTAACCACCGTATCAATCAGGTTCATCCCACCTCGGGCGAAGGTGAAGTATCCCTTGGCTTCAAGTCCAGCCATGATGTCAACCGCCTTTCCGAAGGCATCGTCTGCCAGTGGGCTGAGGGTCTCGATCAGGTCAGCCAGACTTTCCAGCTGGTCAAGCATTTTTTCCAGGTTGCGGCCATTACGCAGCAGCCGCTTGAGCAACCGCAGGAGGTCGTCTAGGTCAATATATTCCTGGATCTCCTCCAGCTGTTCAATAGCTAGCTCGAAAGCCTGATTGGCCAGGGGGGTAATATCTCGCACCAGCTCGGTTCGTTCCAGGCGTTGCCGCTCAGCAGATTGCGCCTGCTCGCTCAGGTAAGTTACCTGGGCGGTCAACAGGTCAATTTTTTGGTTAAGCTCTTGTAGAGAAGCATCCATAGTGCACTCCTTATTTATTCCACTTACCTGCCATGCTCATCAGTGCAGGCAGGGGTAATTCCTGGCCCTTGAGCAACAGGTTCCAATACATCCAGCGGAACATCATCTTGCCCCAGTGGTTCATCTCCGATTCCTGCAGCAGTGAGAAGGGTCCAATCCCAGGCAATGGGTAACGCCCCGGGAGCGGTTCAACATCATAGTTGAAGTCAATCAACAAGCCCTTGCCGAAGCCTGATTCAATGAAACAGTTAGCGTGACCGTCAAAGGTGGGCAGCATTTCCAGCCCATCGATGTAGCGCAGGAAGTTTTCGGCGAAACAATCAACGGCAAAATGTGCCACACTACCGGCTTTGGAGGTGGGGATGTTAGCGGCATCACCAAGGACGAAAATGTTGGCATATTTGGGGTGCAGCAGGGTATGCTTGTCCACCGGGATGAAATTCAGCTCGTCACCCAATCCCGACCGGGAAATGACTTCATCTCCCATATTCAAGGGGATGCTGACCAACAGATCGTACTCAATCTCCTGTTCATCGTAGGAGACGATTTTTTTTGCGTCCGGATCGACATGCTCGACCATGAAATCGGGTAGCACTTTGATCCCTTTTTGATTTAATGTATCCCCCAGGTGGCGTGAAGCGACCGGTTTGGTGAAAGCACCAGAGAGAGGGGTGGCGTAGGAGATATCTACCTTCTCACGCAATCCTTGCTCCTGGAAGAACCAATCCGCCAGCATCAGGAATTCCAGCGGTGCCACGGGGCATTTGATGGGGGTTTCCACAACATTGACCACCATGCGTCCACCCTGCCAGTTACGCAGGTGCTTCGCCAGGGCTACAGCCCCATCGATGGTATAGAACTCGTGGATGGAATGCCTCCACTCGTGCTCCATCAGGCCAGTTGTTTGCTCAGGATGGATCTGGCAGCCTGTGGCAATTACCAGATAGTCATAATTTAGCAATTTACCGCCCTTTTCTAGTTTGACCTGGTTATGCTCTGGATCAATATGCTCAATCGGTGACATGATCAGCTCAGCTCCGGCGGGGATGAAATCGCGCTTGGGTTTGATCACGTCATTCTTGCTGTAGATGCCAAAAGGGATAAACAGGAAACCAGGTTGGTAATAATGGGTTTCATTCTGATCGACCAGGGTGATCTGCCAATCATCTCGATCCAGCAAACGATTCATACGGTTGGCAACCATTGTTCCAGCTGAACCAGCACCAAGGATAAGTAATTTTTTCATCGGTAATACCTTTTTTCTGCAGAGATTAAACTATTTTGGATTCGAAAGTATTTGCCAGGGCGGCCTGGTTCTTGAGGTTATTCGCCAGAACTGTACGCAACAAATCGAGTGCCTGGATCAGGCGTTCATCCGATAAGTTGTACTCCACGGTTGTCCCAATCCGGTTGGTGGTGACCATGCCACGCTCACGTAAAACCTTCAAGTGGCGTGAGACCATCGGTTGGCTAAGGTTTAGCGTTTCAACGAGCTCATTAACGTTGCATGGTTTCTCATGCAAGGTATACAGGATAAGGATGCGTTTTGGGTCTGCCAGGCCGGCACAGATTTCAGCATGCAATTGGTTGATTTCATCTTCCAGGGGATGTGGCATATATACTCCAGTCATATATACGTATATTCGTATATATAAGTGATTGTATTCACATATCGACGGGTGAATAGTGACAGATGTCACAAATTAATTATGCTAATGTCATTGTGGGAAAGTTAAAACGTGCTCCCATTGGATAGTGAGCACGCTAAATCCTTAGCATGGATGATCGTACGAAGCTCGGAAGGTTAAAACAATGAAGTTTTGAAACTATTACTGTATCAAAATGTGAAAGTGATATCGTTATCGCTTTTGAACGTTCATACTTTTAAACGTTTTATTCCCCAGGGGGGTAATGGAAAATCCCCGGCTTCTCGTACTCTTCAAACCCCGATAAAACAATGAGCGCATTGGCGACTGTAGTCCCGGGATTACGCCAGCGGTGTGCCAGCCGTGCTGCAAAAAGTAGGCAATAACCGTCATGAAGAGTGTAGAATTTACCCTCCACTTCGTATTCAAGACTGCCACGCAGGCACATCACGAACTCGTGTCCGGTGTGGACGATTTTCTCCTTGCCACTCTCGGCACCCCCTTCCAGGGTCAGCATGAAGGGTTGCATCCTACCAATGAAGTCTTCCCATCCCAAACCTTCCCAGACGCCGAAGGGAAATGGAATTTGCGTTCGATCGGAGACAGGACGAAAAACGATAGCCTCCTGGGCATCATCGAAACTGGTGGGTGTTTTGCAGATGGCATCCGCGCAGCGACAGGTGCAACGGTGGGTCACCGCACCCTCAGAGTCGAAGACCTTGGTAAAGTGGCTGCCACTTTCACCAACCTGAAGACCGAGACCAGTCTACGCCTGGCACCGAAACCGGATATCGGGATCCGTGCCCTTGCTTATGCCTCGCAAGATAACCGCCGGTATTTTGCCCAATTACAGGGTTACCAGGTGATGCCAGATGAAGAGTTGTTTAATTTCCAATGGGTGGAATTACGGATCCCTGCATCCCAGATCATCAGTCATCAGAATGCGCGGGCGATTTGTTCACATTGTGGGGAAGAAATAATCAATGAACGAGAGACGCTTGTGAACGGTGTGGTCCTGTGCCGAACATGCGCACAGGGTGGGTATTACCGTCTTATATGATTACATTTACAATGATAAATCCAGCTAAATAACCAGGTTCAATATCCCTGTCAGGAGGATGTACGCCAACGCTCCCAACACCACGGTAAAGAACGCTTTCGTATCATCCAGGTCTAATCCCTGTCGGATGGCGATGAACCCTGCTGCAATAGCCCAGACGATGCCGATCAATCCACCCACACAAGGGATGATGCTTAAAATCATTGGAGCGTAGGCGAACCCAATCACGCGCAGCATCTGTCCCAGGTCGGCTTCTCCCTTGAAGAAGCGGGTGCCAACAAACCAGGTCACAGCCGACCATAACAGCCAGCCCAGCAACACGCCGATTAAAGATCCAAGGAAACCGCTGATGAAACTTCTATGGACAAAGCCATTAAATAGGCCGTTCCCTATCCCACTCACCAATGACACGAGTAGGACGATGATTGCAGCTGGCAAGGTCAGGCTGGTATTATGTTCAATCTCCTCGAAGGTCTCGACGTCTAGCTTGAATACACCGATGATACGAGCAAACATGGTTCACCTCCTGATTTTATCCATCAAAGCCCTTCTAAATGGAAGGGGTTACGCAAGATTTAATCGTTTATCGTTCTGCCGTAATGACGTAGTAACGTCATATACTTACAGTAGTGCAAGGAACGGGCAAAGATAGTTGATTTTTTATCCATTTTACGCTAAAATAATAGCATAATTCATCATTGGATCATGGCATTTCTGAAGCATCGAGGGCGCCAAGGGCTATTTTCCTTATTATTTATTTCTTGCACCTCCATTTTATTCGCTGGCTAACCGATGTCTCCTTAGGATAAAGCTATGAACAACAGAAAGCATATCCTCTCTTGAAAGGAGGTGGGGCGTTATGCTATTTCATAAAAAGGAGCGAGGCCAGGGAATGGTCGAATACGCATTATTAATCGTCTTACTTGTCATTGTTGTCATCGTCATGATCGATGTGATGGGAACCGCGGTATCCAATATGTATGAATCCATAACATCGGGTTTTGCACCCTTGATACCATGAGATGAAAAGGTGTAGTGGATGGCAAGTTTTAGGGGGTTTTTGTTACCGGCGCGATAGGATCAGATGATTAATTCATCCACTGGAACCTTATGGTTTGGGGCGCGCCTTGTGTGTTTTTGAGTTGTATTGGTAAGGCTTCCCACAGTTCGGGCATTTTAAATTAATCCAGCTTCCCTTTTGATTTCCAGGCTCAACCATGCTTTCCCGTTTCTTCTGGTAGGCTTTTTCCAGAGCCGCACTTGGCGGTCCCTTGCTCACCCCGAAAACTGCCGGGTTTACGGTGCGCACCTTTCCACAATGAGGGCATGTAATTTTAATCGCTTGTTCAGGCATAGGCACCTCCAAATTCATTGTACAGCGTATTATTCGATCAGGCAATAAATTTAAGCTTGTTTCACATTCGAAGCCAGGGTAGAAAATCGAACTGAATAATGTAATATCTACCCGTGGACTAATAAACTCAGGTCAACTCCTGTCCCTTTTCCCTTCTGATCAACATTAAGGTGATATCATCATATTGTTGAGCCTGCCCGATCCATGCTTGCACCTCGCTAAAAAGTAAGGTGTGCATTTCATTTACCGGATGACCATAATACTTACGGACAGCGTCTTGCAATCGCTCCTGACTATAGAACTGCTCCTTGTCATTCAGGGCGTCCGTCACACCATCCGTATAAAGCACCAGGGTGTCTCCTGGCTCGAGCTTGATTCTCCCCTGTTTCCAGGTTGAATCATCCAATACACCCAGGGGTATCCCGGTACGAGGTAACTGCTCTATCGTTCCATCCTTCATTTGCAACCGGTATGCAGGGTGATGACCTGCACTGCAATAACAAAAATCACCTGTTTTTGGATCAAGGATGCCATAAAACAGGGTGATGAATAAACCCCCGTGAGTATCTGCCAGAATACGCTGGTTGGTCACCTCCATCGTTTTTTCAGGGTTATCAGGGTATTCCACCGCATAAGTACGCCATAACGAGCGGCTGAGTGCCATGAATAATGCCGCACTTGTCCCCTTATCGGTTACATCTGCAATGGATATACCGATTTTTCCATTAGGAAGGAGTATATAATCATAAAAATCACCGGAAGTTTCACCGGCAGGTTTTAACGCTACAGCCAACTCCCAACCGGGTAAGACTGGTAATGTTTCTGGTAATAGGCTTTCCTGCACCTGGCGGGCTTTTTTTAAGTCTTTGGTCATCTTCTCGTGGTCAAGCGCTTGGGCATAGGTGTGGGACCTAACCATCTGTAATTTGCTCTGGGCTATCAATGGGTAATAGCCAAACCCAATTTCCGTATACGTCGTCAGCGCTTCACGCAGTAACACCTGTGCCCGTTCCATGTCAGCGGGTGCTCCTCTCCTGATGTGCAGGTCTGCCCAAATTAACGACGAACGTCCCGCCAGGGCTCGGAATCCGGCTTGGACCTCCATTGCATACTTCCTTTCGATGATATTCAAAGCTGATTGCCAATCTCGCTTTGCGATCGCAATCTCAATCTCGGCTTCTGCCTGGAATAAATCGTGCCATGGAGAATGCCTGTCTGCGGCAGCTTTACGGGCTTTTTCAAACCACTCCTGTGCTTCATCCAAACGACCCTGCCTTGCCCATAATGTCGACATGCGTGGATAAACCCAAATATTCTCATCCGAAGCATCCTGCTCGATAATTCTGACTGCCTCCAATAATAACGTCTCTGCTTCACTCAGATCTTCCAGCTCGCCCCACTTATTTTTCTCCAGTAAGAAATAGGTTAATTCATTGATATCGCCAATTTCAGCTTCCATGTTCTTGAGCTCCCTCCGAGCGCTCAATAATTCCCGAAAGATGAGAATGGCTGCATCCCAATCACCCCGATATCCAGCCAGTGCACCTCGCATGTATTTTACTGCCAGGCGCATGGGGATGGGATTCGAAATCCGCTCCGCCAGCTCATCCAGCCTGGGGAGCTCCGCATCAACTTCTTTGACTCGCCCCGGGAGTATCAAACAGCTGACATAGCTCTCCAGACCGATGATCTCTTCTGAAGCCACACCGCGCAACCTGCCCTGTTCGGCAGACCGGCGGAAGTGTTCCAGGGCGGCCTCATTATCCATCAACCAGGTACGGATCATGGTACCCAGGTTTTGATGCGCGCGCATGCTGACTTGTAAAAAACCGTTTATTTCAGCCAGATCCACAGATTTTCGTAACGCCTGAAGAGATTCCTCGGGTGACACACCCGAAAGGATCCCCAATGTCGCCAGGGCATCAGCCTCAACATAGGTAGCCCCAAGTTGTTCTGCCATCTCCAATGCCTGTCGGCATAGTGGAAGACCTTTATCAGACATTCCATTAAAGTGATACGCCCGGGCTGCTTCGTGCATCAAGCCGGCCTTCCCTTTGCTAGCCGGAGCATCCTTTACCAACTCTAAACCTTGCAGGCATGTCTGCAGTCCCGCTGGTCTATCGCCAGCGTACCACAGGATTCGCCCCACCCTGCTATACATGCGCGCCACATTGTCGCTATCCCCGATTGAATTATAAATGTCGATACTGGTATGGATGGCTTGTAATGCTTCCTCAAAACGGCTCTGCCGATAGACCGCTTCACCCAGGCCGGAATACAGCCTGGCAATCTCAGCATCCGTGCAACAAACAAGACTTAGGGCACGGTTATATTGGATCTCCGCTTCCTGGTTGGCATATGCCGCCAAGGCTTCATCACCGGCGACTAAAAAGTAGCTCAGGGCACGCATATCCTGCCCAGCTTCCTGAAAATGGTAACCTAATAATCCCGCAAGCTCTTTTCGCCGCTCAGGGTAAAGGCTTTCAATGGCATTTCCAACTTCCAAGTGTAGTCTTTTTCGATCTCCATTTAGTAGGGATGCATATGCAGCATCCTGCACCAGACTATGCAGGAAATGATATTCCAGGTCAGGCTCAACCTTTGCCACCCGGATCAACCCAGCGGATTCCAAAGTACCCAGGTCACTAAAAAGAGTCATCCGATGCTCCTCTGCATCACATGGGATAGTACTTTGATTGGAAAGTTCCGTCCAATAACAGATGCCACCAACAATGTGTAGCGTGCCTCCGCCGGCAGGCGGTCGATGCGTGCCAGAAGCAGTCCATTCAGATTGTCAGGAATATCTCGGTCTGAGATCTCCTGCTGGGCAATCCAGACACCATTTTGGTAAAGGATGGCTCCACGTTCAATCAACATCCGGATCACTTCTTCCATGAAAAAGGGGTTTCCTTCGGCTTTTTTCAGGATCAGGTCGCGCACACGTTCGGGCAGTTCTTCAATATTCAGCAGGTTAGCCACAAGGGTGCGGCTGTCACTCTCAGACAAATTACCCAGGGTAATTTCAGTCAAACTGCCACCCAAGCGATCACGCGCCGCGTTGACCAGATTCCATCCGACAGTCTCCCTCTCAGATCTGGTCACCAGGCAGAACAGGATGGGTGCGTGCAAGACCATGGGAAGCAGCTTGATGAAAAGTTCGGTTGAGGAAGCATCCGCCCAGTGAAGATCTTCCAGCACCAGTATGAGTGGACTTTCCTTGGTGAATGCTAAAAGCAAGCGTTGCATGGCGATATAGTATTGGTTTTGAAGCGCCAAAGGATCGGTTATATTTGCCCGTTCCAGGGCTTCTCCTTCCAATTTGACCGACAATAGATGCCCCAGGAATGGATATACTTCCATCATCTGGTCCCCAAACAAATTCTGTACTAAATCCAATAGGGCAGCGTGAACCTCGGGCTCATTACTCCCCACGCTAACCCCGAGGATATTCTGCAATACATTAATCGCCAGACGATAAGCCAATCCCTGTCTAAAGGAGGTACAGCGCCCAATCACCCAATGACCATGAGATAATCTTCCGGGAATAAGTATGCCTGCCCTCGAATCTTTTTCTTCTAAAGCTTTTTTCTGCCATTCCTGGATCAAGCGGGTTTTTCCTAATCCCGGCTCACCAACAATCAGAACTGCTCTGCCTAAGCCCATTCGGACAGCTTCACATAATTGCAGCAGGGTTGCCAATTCTTGGTCCCGTCCGACCATCGGGCTTTCGAGGTCTGCAAATCCACGCGTCCTGCCCAGGACAGCCCTGGCAGATTTCACCTGGTACACGCGCAGCTGTTCGCTCTCGCCTTTTACCTCAAGCAGTCCCAGGTCTTCGCAGTCGAAATATGGTGCGATGTAGCGGTATGTGTTTCCAGTTACCAGCACACTCATGGCAGGACCTGCGAATTTGATGCGTGAGGTCAGGTTGACCGTGCCTCCTGAGGCAGTATATTCAAACCTGAGGTCATCACCCACCGGTCCAATCACCACCGGTCCGGTATTGATACAGACCCGGACGGCGAAATCAGCATAATGTTCTTCCTTGATTTCCCCGGTATATTGGCACATCAGATCAATGATTTCAAGGCCTGCCCTGATGGCACGTTGAGGGTCATCTTCATGAGCGACAGGTGCTCCGAAAAACGCCAGTAGCGAATCACCTAATAAGCGCACGATAGTGCCCTCATACTTATAGATGATTGGAGCAACCCGGTCAAAGGCATGATTCATTACCTCCATCCAGGTCTCGAGGTCTAGTTGTTCTGCAAGTTTGGTGGATCCAACCACGTCAACGATCAGTGCGGTGGTGGTGCGTTTTTCACCCAATGCACCCGTCAACGGCTTTGGTTGTTTCGTAGAGGCAGTCTGTATCTTTTGCCGTAGGATTCCAGGTGCCGCCGCAGTCAGCCGGCTCAAACGGTCAGCATCGATTGGGGTCTGTTCCAGTACAGGCTGCCCACATTCCATGCAGAATCTTGCCCCTGGGGCGAGCCGAGTCTGGCAGCTGGTACAACGGCGTTCCAATGCCTGTCCACAATTCAGGCAAAAACGAGCATTTTCTGGATTATCGGTCTGGCAGCGGGGGCAGTACATGATGCTAAGCTCCTGGGGCGAAATCTGATGGATTGCAACCGTACCTCACCAATATAGAGAACCGTTTGATTCTATCATTTTTTTCAACCCCACAACGATCCCCTCACGGTCTTTGCGAAACCTGCGATCCTCAGGGTGCGACGAGTATGGACGGCTCGTGAACAGCGTGAAGATTTGATTTATATAGGCGCAACCGCACCTCCGCTCTGTTTTTAGACCGGATCCCTGTGCCTTTACAATCTTTTCTGAGAGATAATCATGAAATTTATTGACTGTTTTTTACCAGAGTCATTGCCCTTTTCCGGCGCTGGACAAAATAAATGGTCAGACCGCCTATCAGCATGACAAGCTCCAGGAACATGGAAAACTTAAAACCAGTCGCAGTGTTCCACAAACCCAGTCCATATAAGGGCGAATTACTAAAAAAGATCGGCAGCTCGGCGGGATGAACGATGAAATCCAGGAACCAGTGGCTGGCAACCACCATTCCGATGACAATTGCTGATCTTCGATCATGGTAAATGAGGTAGATGATTAGTGCAGCCAGCAGCGCCCAAACCATCGACATAGTCAATCCATGTGACCAGGGCATATTCCCAGGACTGAATAATCTAATTCCTTCCTCGACATTGATATATAAATTACTACTCTTTTCAAGACCTATCGCCTTGAATCCAATCTTTAAAATATCGTTGCTATAGGCAGCCAAAATCAACACACCCACAGGCACCTTCTCGGTGGTCGCTTTTGCTGCTAATGCTACTGCCAGATGACCGATGTAAATGGTATTTTCTCCTGTCAAAGAAAGAATTACCGCGTGTAAATCCTTGAATTAAGTTGCGCTATCATACCATACCCTGATGTCTCCAATTTTAGGATTTGATGAAAATCCATTTCAGCTGTTACTTAAAAAATTCAATTGAAACCGGATCTTAATCGTCTCATCGTTATCATTGTGGGAACTCTAACCCTTACTAGTTCCTGATTCATCCTTCCTCAACTCCCGCCAGGTGCTTTGCCAGGCTCTGCTTAAACGCCAAATCCATCTGCCGCTGGATCTGGATACGTTGAGCCTGGGGTGAGCCCGCCCCATGCATCGATTCGGTAAGATAGCCTACCGCGTTACGTCCCATTGTCAGGTTCTCGATCAACCGCAGGATGCGCATTCGGTTCTCCGTGGGCACATCCTCTCGCCCTTTAAGGTACTTTTCCAGCTTCGGACCCAGCTCTTCGTTGCGGTAATCTGCCTCGGAAGGCAAAGTCACCAGCAAGCCTCCTGCCAGGTCCTGTGCCAGACGTGCTATCTCGTAAGTGATGCGAGTCACCTGTTGCTTGCACACGTTCGCCAGCAGCTCGTCGCACTGGTACGCCCCTGAAGGAGTGGGTAGGCTCTGGTATGATGAAGCGATACCCGTGGCGTAGATGGTCTCGTTGAGATGGGTCATCTCCACCAGCTTATCGCGGATGTGGCTTGCTTTATCCACACCGTTATATTCTGCCGCGGTTGCGGCTGCTCCGATGAGAACATCCCCCACACCGCTCTTGCATACATAACTGCGCCGGTGAAAGGCGGTGAAGCGTTCCACCAGCAAGGCACTAAACTCAACTTCCCCATCCATGAAGATGGTTTCATTGGGGATGAAGACATCCTCAAAGATGATCAACGCTTCCTGCCCGCTGAAACCAGCATTCCCCGAATCAATCTCACCTTCCAGGCAGCGCGTGTCGCATGACTGCCTGCCAACCACATAGGTAATGCCATCTGCATTCACCGGTAATGCACCCACAATAGCATAATCCGCTTCATCGGATTGGAGGCTTAGCGTTGGCATCACGATCAACCAGTGTGAGTTGACTGCGCCTGTCTGATGCGCCTTTGCACCCCGTATATACACACCATCCTGGGTGCGTCTGCTGACATGCACATACATATCTGGATCTGCCTGTTGAGAAGGTGGTTTATTGCGATTGCCCTTCACGTCGGTCATCGCCCCGCCGATGACATAATTGTGCGTCTGCATCGCTTTGATAAATGCCTTCAGACGATAATGATAGGGTGTGCCATACTTAGCATCTATCTCGAATGTCACCGAGTACAACGCGTTCAGAGCGTCCATACCCACACAACGTTGGAAACAGGTACCGGTGAGCTGTCCCAGCCTGCGCTGAAGCCGATTCTGCTGGACTACCTCCTCTGCACTCATCGAAACGTGTAAAAAGCGATTCACCGGTTCGCCTGTGATCGGAGATAGGGTCGTACACAGCGCAGGGGTTTCCAATGCCAGGTCATAGGTCATTGCCATGGCATTCACGGATGGTCGCATCATCGGATGATTGACGGGCTCGTCCACCTGTTCGCCCATCAAAAACACCTTCAACTTACGACTACGCAAGCTGTCGATGTAATCCTCACCGGTGACGATTTTTTGATGGATGTCATCACTCATATTTTCCTCCCGCCAATCTGGTTTATATTTATTTTAATTTCTAAATTCGTTCAGATGTCTCATGCCTCGCAGATAGCGTATTTTTTGAATACCGAGCACCAGAGTGAGAGCAACAATTGCCCATAGGAGGCTGTTTAGCACCAGGATAAAAATCGCTGACCAGGCAGGTAAGATTTCACGTAAAGATTCTACCTGGCCAAGTGGAATAAATAATGGATATAGGAATATATCACTGATGTGAATGATCAACTCTTGTCCAATAGTCACTGATCTGCCATCATCTAGCTCTCCCATCACAATTGAAAAGCTCCACATGAAAAGCAGTACGGACAGAATGAGATGCAGCAAGGTGAATATTGCGATAAAGAGCAATCGGTTTTTTGGGGTTTGCAAAGCCAGTTACTTTTAGCCTGGTTCGAGAAACTTTACCATGCTTTGGCTGATCCTGTGAAACTCAGGACCGATCCAGAAGAAATGACCTGTGAAACCTGCTTCGGAGAGTGTTGACTGGGGAATATTCTTCAGCGACCACTCCGCATGGCTGAAGGGGACTGATTTATCCTCCCGGCTATGGATCACCAGGGTTGGCTGTTGTACTGACTGGAGTAGCTCCGCCCCCACGGTATGTGTCGCATCGTTTAATGCCCCCTTACGGGAGGAGCGACCCTGGTAGAACTGGCAGATACTTTTTATCTCCTGGTCGGAGAGTTTGCTCAGGGCTTCATCCGGGTCGTGGGTTGAGAAGATAGATAGTGTTTGGCGAGCCATGCTGCGAGGAGAAACCCGTCCCAGTAAACCTAGCATACGCCACATAACCCCGTGCATTGGTCCATAAAAAGCCATCTGATTTTTATAAGAAGGCTCATTCGGGCGGTTTTCTGGTTGTGAGATCGCTTCTGCCAGGATGAGGCGAATCACCCGCAGTGGCAACCTGGCTGCGAGGGTAACACCCGTTGGACCTCCCCCGGAAATGGCGATGACCGAGCAGGTTTGTATCGTCAATCCATCGAGCAGAGCGATCAACCCTTCGGTGGCTTCTCCTGCGGATCTGCCGACACTGAGCGACGTTCGCCCATATCCAGGGCGGGAAGGTGTCAGCACACAAAAGCCAGCATCCACAAGCGGCTGTGACAGTTCTGTGGAAAAACAGTCACTGGACGTGCCGTGGCAGACAATCACCACTGGGCCTCTTCCCAACAAGGTATACTCGATTCTTCCTTTCGACGTTTGAGCAATTTGGCTTTTCATTAGCATTTCCTACTCTATGGATTTTCCTTATCATCGCTGCAAGAATCAATTATACATTCTCAGCCAATCGCGCAACGGGAGAGCAGCGTTCTCTTCAGCTGGATATCCCTACCCTCAAGGTGGCGATCGACTATCCGAATTATAGCTCATCTGATGACAATTCTCTGGATTGAAATTATAATCAACCGTTATTCATGCCAAATGACCATCAACTTATCTGGCATTTACGGATTTTGGTAAGAATGGATTTTTGGGCTTATGAGTTTTCTTCGTCAGGAAAAAACACGTCTCACTAACCGGGTGCAGGGACAGGTTGTAGCAGACCGGTCTCGCTGTGTGCAGTGCGGCATTTGCTCGTTCAACTGTCCGGTAGATATTGATGTACGCGGGAATGCTTGGACCGGTGAGCCTGTCATCCACAGCCGCTGCCTCACCTGCGGCGAATGCGTGAGACGCTGCCCGCGGGGAACATTGAAATTTGAGCGTACCAACTTGTTCACGGAGGCTCCAAAATGACTCGTTATGTCATCATCGGTACAGGTGTGGCATCCATCGCAGCTGCTGAAGCCATACGCTCTAACGATGACCAGGGTGAGCTATCCATTATAGGTGATGATCCCTTTGTATATTACTCCCGCCCAGGTTTGGCATATTACCTGACTGGCGAGCTTCCAGAGAAATGGCTTTTTCCCTATCAAAAATTAGATTATCAGAATCTTAGGGCGAAGTTTTTTACTACGAGTGTTCAGTGTATTTTGCCCGCTGAAAAGGCTATCCTGCTGGATACTTCCGCCCATCTGCCCTATGATCAGTTGCTGATCGCCACAGGTGCCCAGGCAGTTCCACTCAAAATTCCCGGTGCTGACCTCGATGGCGTGTATAAACTTGATCACCTGAGCGATGCCCGGATTCTGCTTGGAAAAGCCAGACGCAGGCATACCGCCCTGGTCACGGGTGGTGGCATTACTGCCCTCGAGTTGGCGGAGGGATTGGCTGGACGAGGGCTCAAGGTTCACTATATCCTGCGTAGTGAACGCTACTGGCCGAATGTATTGGACGAGGTTGAATCGCAACTCATCGAGGGTCGATTGGTCCACGATGGAATCCATATTCATCATAAGAGTGAGATCACGGAAATATTGGGCAAAAAAGGGCAGGTCATTGGAGCACGGCTGGCGGATGGACGGCAATTGCGCTGTAACCTGCTGGCTTATGCCATTGGCATAAATCCGCGCACCAGGCTGGCACAGGAAGCCGGACTTACTTGCGAGCGTGGCATCCTGGTGGACGAATTCATGCAAACCAACCAACCAGAAATTTATGCTGCCGGAGATGTAGCCCAGGTCTATGACCCAACCACCGGAAAATACATCCTCGACAGCTTGTGGACACCCGCCCGTCAACAAGGGCACACCGCTGGCTGCAATATGAGCGGGTTCAAACTCCCTTATCGGAAACCCGCTGCTTTCAATATCACCCGTTTAGCTGGATTGACCACCACCATCATCGGCACAGTCGGGCGTGGTAATGACCCAGATTTAATGAGTATAGCCCGCGGCGATAGCGAAACCTGGCGCCAGTTGCCTGATGCCATCCTTGCTCAGGATGGCTTTGATGTCAATCATCTACGCCTGATGCTTGGGGAAATGCATGTGCTGGGGGCAATTCTCATGGGTGATCAGAAGCTTTCACCTGCCATTCAGACCATCGTGCGTGATAAAATCGACATATCCCCCATCCGTGCTGATTTGTTGGCACCGAATGCCCTCATTGCTGATATCCTGGCAGATTTTTGGGCGGGATATCAGATCAACAATTAATCAGGAAAATTGGCTTGCTTCGAAATGTAAAGGAACTCATTTATGCCTTCGTGGCTTGCATCATTACCGCTGTCTCCTATGCGGTGGTGCTTCTGTACACGAATGAAATCCCTGCTGCGAGTGAATTTTATGGTCACATCATTGGCATTCTTGGATTCCTGCTCATGCTATCCACCGAGACGCTTTATTCCTTGCGTAAACGGAGTCGATCTGCACGCTGGGGGCGTATGTCCAACGCGCTGCAAACGCACATCTTCACTGGCATTGTCGGTCCGTTCATGGTCTTGTTGCATTCTTCCTGGAAGTTCAGTGGGTTGGCGGGCGTCACTACCCTGCTGACTGTCGCCATCGTGGTCAGCGGTTTCATCGGACGATACATCTACACTCGCATCCCACGCACCGCCGACGGGATCGAAGATACTGGACTAATTGGAGAGATGCAGGCAGGTGCGCTTACCAACGCCCGCCGTTTAATGTCTCTCTGGCATACCATTCACATTCCCATCGGTATGGCCCTATTCACTGCCGCTTTTGTCCACATCCTGGGCGCGCTCTATTACGCCACCCTGCTCAAATGAACGCCTCCCGCCTCGGTTGCCTCTCTCCACTTGCCCTGATTAGTGCGCTGATAACCCTGGTCATCCTGGTCGTGGCTGAGATCATATCAGGCAATTCCTTGTTCAACCCAGGTGAGCTTAATGCCCAGGCTGGATCTCTATATGGTGGGGTGAAGTCACACGCAGGAACCAGTGATGCTTGCGGTCAATGCCACGTACCGTTCTGGACCGATCAAACCATGTCAGATTTATGCCTGGATTGTCATGTGAATGTTCAACAGGAAATGGTGGATCCAACCTCGATGCACCGGATCTTGTTCCAGGATAATACTCAACCCTGCCAGAACTGCCATACGGAGCATCATGGACCGGAGGCCTCCCTGACCATCATGGATACTCAAGATTTTCCCCATGATAAAACTGGCTATTCTCTATCCGGCCACCAGGATCGCACGGATGGCCTTCCTTTTACCTGCATGGATTGCCATCCCGAAGGAATCATCAGGTTTGACCAGCAGACCTGCACCGATTGCCATTTATTAGTGGATCAGGATTTTACCAAGGTACACAATCAGGATTTTGGGGAGACCTGCCTCTCTTGCCACGATGGCGTCGATCGCTACGGTGATTTTAACCATGACCAGCTAACATTTGAGTTAACTGGAGAACACCTGGTAGTGAGCTGCTCCGGATGCCATCCGGGTGCTCGAACCGTCTCCGATTTGCAAAGCGCTCCCACCGAATGTGCAGCCTGCCATCTTTCCGATGATGCCCATGACGGCAAATTTGGATTGGACTGTGGAACCTGCCACACTCCCTCAGGTTGGGTACCGGCTGATTTTGATCACAGCCTGGCTGATTTTGCACTCGTGGGGAAACATGTTGATGTGCCCTGCGAAAGCTGCCACACTGAAGGTTTCCAGGGAACGCCCACAGAATGTGCAGCCTGCCATCTCGCTGATGATGCCCACGACGGCAGGTTTGGATTGGAATGTGGAACCTGCCACACTCCCTCAGGTTGGGTACCAGCCGAATTTGATCATAGCCTGGCAGATTTTGATCTTGTGGGTAAACACGTTGACGTGCCCTGCGAGAACTGCCACACCGAAGGATTCCAGGGCACACCCAAAGATTGCTATTCCTGCCACCAGCAGGATGATGAACATAATGGGGCTTATGGTACTGCCTGTGAAGCCTGCCATAATCCCTATGCCTGGAAAGATGCTTCCTTCGATCACAACCTGGTTTCTTTCAGGCTGACTGGCGCGCATGTAAACGTCAGGTGCACCGACTGCCATATTGGCGGGGTTTTCGCCGGGACGCCGGCGTGGTGCGCTGCCTGCCATGTAGATCCAGTTTTCCATGCCGGCCTATTTGCAGGGATGGGATGTAACGATTGCCACAACACCTCAACCTGGAGTGGTGGTAGCTTCAACCTGGCACATCCTGCCGCTTGTGGTGAAAAGGACTGCATTAATCATGAAGGTGCATCCTGCCGTGAATGCCACACCACCAGTCTATCTGCTGCGACATGCCTCAGTTGCCATGACAGCAATAATCCTGGTGATGGTGAAGGAGGTGGGGGAGGGGATGATTAACAGCCTGGTGAAATCCTATATTTTGATATAGGAATTATTCGAAGCTCTAAATTCAACCGTGGGATTGGTTGAGCGTTCTTGGCGAAATCCAACGGTTTCGACAACAAACCGTTTGGGAGCGTCCAGGGGTAGGGAAGTCCCCCTTCCAAAACTGGCAAAATCCCACACCGTCCAGATATAGATCCCCGTACCCATTCCAAGCAATAGGAAGCCGACTACCAGGAGGAATGCGTTGTTGGTAAAACTCCGATCAGGCGTAATGAGCAAAGGCACATACACTGCCACGGCTCCAGGTACCAGGATGGTGAATAACAGGTTCTTTACAAATAGCTTCACTAAGCCGGCTCAGCTTCAGTCCAATGGTTTATATGCAACAGTTCCTTCATATCTTTGCGGGTGCGTAAGGATAGCCGTTCCCTGGCAGCTTCGTCATAGCTGGCTTCAATCGGGCGTGCCAGGGGGGTTGCCACCAATGCCCGTACGTCCTCCGGGATGTGCAAGATTTGCTTCACCATCGATTCATCAAAAGCAGTCATCTGGTGAATAATAATTCCGAGCTCCGTTGCTGCCAGTAACATGTTTTCCACCGCCAGACCAACGTCAAATAGGTAATACTCCAAACCATTTTTTATCACGTCATCTCCTGCCCGGGCGCAAACGACCAGGATAACTGGTGCATCGATGATCACCTGGTTGGATTCTGAAAATGCCTTGACAAGCCGCTCAATAACTTTCCGGTCCTGTACGACGATAATACGCCATGGCTGATAATTGCGTGCTGAAGGAGCAAGTCTCCCTGCCTCGAGGATAATATTGATCTTCTCGGATTCAATTTCCCGCTTTGAGATATGCGCCTTCAGGCTGCATCGTTTCTGGATGGTGTCTAATGTATCCATGAGGTCTCCTTTCTCAATTTTTTTCTGCAAGCTGGGTCTCGATAAATCCACATTCGGCAGCAGATGATTGCCGCTCGCGCAAATAATGCGTTTCCGCAGCAATATTCTACCCTGGCTTGACATTTTTGAAATTCGGGTATAATATATATAAATCAGACCGTATTAGTAATATTTATAGCAGAGAAGAAAATGTCAGGAGGAAGGTGGTGGCTCTGGTCACTCACCCAAATATAAAAATGGACAGATATCTAATCGAAACCCCTCACACAGACCAGGATTGCCATATGTTAGTCGATCAGATTTATGCTATGGGCTATCTCTACAATTTTGAATGGGGATGCCCGGATGGAGTTCACTGCGGATGGGCGATCATCGAAGCCGATAACCGGGCTCAAGCGCTGCTGGCAGTACCTTCATTGCTGCGCAACCGGGCGCGCGTAATCAAGCTGTGTAAATTTACGGGTGATGTTGCATCAGTTCACCAACCAACAATTGAGCTCGCCTAGTGGGAAGGTTATTAAGCACTATCCAGCTGCCTCATACGCCATCCGTACCCAACTCATTATCTTCTCGTCGATCTGGCTAACTTCACTGAGACGTACCTTGTAATTGCACATGCTGCCAGCTGGCTGTTTAATCAGCCTTTCATCTGCCTCCAGATTTTTAATATTAATCCCGAGCTCAAAGCGGGTGTTGGTGGCAGGACCGAGCATGGCAAACTGCCTCTTGCGCCGTAAGGATACGTATCCCTTCTTGGGTGCTATCTCAAATTCACCAAATTGCTCGATGGTGCTCATCAGCTGTTCGTGGATGGGGCGTAAGCTGGCTTTTGGACCGCTGTAGATTTCATCCAGCACGTCTACAGTCGTAAGCCCCTTTTCCTGAACCACGATTTGTGTATCGGTCTTAAGCACAAAATGCACCAGCATGGTGGCATCGCCATACCCCAAGCCCAGCTTCTCCATCAGCATGCTGCGGAGCTCTGCATGTTTGCTCAGCCCACTGCTCAGGATCAGCTCGGTAAGCTCCTGCATCGATTTACCGGTTTTCTTCTGGATGTTGGCTATCTGGGTTGCCTTTGCTCGTTCTACGCTGCTCATTGGTTCACTCCTCGGAATGATTCAATCCTGATGATCAAATTTATTTCTACAAGAAATATAATCCATTTGTAGGTTGGATTCATCCAACATCTATCTTAATTCATTTTACTCGTAACCTTATGATTCGTTTCATTCGTTATAGGCGCAGGGGAGAATTTGGATACCGAAAATATTCCAGCACCCCTGCGCCTTTACGCTTGATTAACCGTCACTTCGCTCAAAGCTGAAGGCTCAAGGGTCATGGACTTCAACTAATAACTATAAACTAATCGCTAATTGCTGAATCCCCTACAACAATGCCTTTAACAACAATTCAAACGTCAGATTCCCCGCCAGCTCAAAAGACATTTCTTTAAGGATAGTTCCCAATAAAGGCCAGTATTGCTTCTTGACCTTAGCCATCAAATTCTTCTCCGGCTCCTCGAGAGATATTCGCCCGGATTGTAGCCAATCACTTACGCTTACCTGCGAGGCTTGCTCGTCCGGACCGGCTGCCAGCTCACGCGTGATCCAACCTTCCAGGCTGCTGGAGAGCAGGGCGTAGCAGCCTGAATCTCCATTTTGCTCGCGCAGCAGGCCGCGCTTGATCAGATGATCGGAGTCCATGGCAGCGCGTGGGTAGAGCTTGACCAGCCGCTCCATGAAGGGGATTTCCTTCTTGGGCGGCTTAGAGCGGCACAGCATGATGGTTGTGAGCAGGGTGATCTTCTCGCTCTCGCTGCAATGTGCCCAAAGATAGCTGAAATGTGGCCCAACTTGCCCTTCAAACTGGGTCGTCACCCACTTCTCCAACTTGTCCGCAGTTATACCCTGGCCGCTTGCTTCACTGCGCTTGCCTTGCTGGATGCCATCAAAGAGGTAGTAGCCAGCCACCTGGGTGAAAAGTGGGTGCCCTCCACCCAACTGCCAGGCTAGCTCATGCTCCACAGAGTTAAACGTAACCCCTGAATCACGAGTGTAACTATCTAAAAGTTCATCTACCTCCCCCCGCTTGAACAGGCGCAGGACGATATTGGCGAAGATGTTGAAGAAAGGCGAGCCCTTGATCTCCTCCGAGTGGCATAGGTCGACCAGCTCACGGCGGGTGGCAGGGATCAGGGGCAGGTTATGGTGGATGGCTAATGCCCGCAGCCCGCCGAAGAAATCTGCCTTGAAATTAGGGTTCTGGGTGACGTATTCGAACTCATCCAGCAGTAGGACCAGGCATAAACCTGCTTCCGTGATGGCTTCGCACAGGTCTTCCAGATCGAATAGCTCGATGGTTTCCTGTTTCTGTAAAGCATCAATTTGGGATTTCAGGCTTGGATCTGAGATCGAGCGCTCCATGCGCTTCAGCACCCTTGCCCAGAATTGTTTGGGGGTGATGTCGACCAGACCCTGGAAGTCAATGTAGATCAGGCAGAAGCGCTCGGGCACCAGCCCCAGCGACCTGGCAGACGCTTTATCCGCCAGGTGCATCAACAGGGAAGTCTTGCCGATGCGCCGCTCTCCGACGATGGAGGTGCTCTCATGGGCACTGGAAAGCAGCCGGTTGACCACCTGGCGCAGCTCCGCCTGCCGGCCGATGAAGTGACCGGGCTCGCGGATGGGGTTGCCAAAGGTGAATGGATTTTGGGTCATAATTTTATTACCTCAGGTTCCAGAATTTTAAATTGGTGATATCAACCTGAGCATACGGAACATTAAAACCTCTGATTTTCAGGAAATTTTCTCCTCCTGGTACAGCATAGCCACAAGTAGCAGAACCTATGAAGGTGTCATTATAGAATGCACTTACCATCTCTCCGTCCATAATGACCATAATCTTCCCCATATTATCAACCGGGGTGGTCTGTATTTCCCCCATTCCTCGTTTGTTCCAAACGTTATTTCCGCTTTCGAAGATATTCCAGTCACCACTTTCGGGAATATATTCAAAGCCAAGGTATTGTGCTGCGGTATCCATCCCCACCCCCATGAACCAGATCAAAGATGAAGGATCAGGCATATCGCGCGGTATGAATGTCACTTCCATGGCAACATGCCCTCCTCCCTGTAAATCTTCCCGGTTCAACATCGTTTCGTCTCCATTTGTGAATAACACTACTCTACCATCCTCGTATTTCTCATTTTCTAAGGGAAGGAATTGCCATCCTGCCTCATCCACAAAATAATTTTCCTCCACGGTTGGTGTGAGCAGGTTAATCCTCTCCGGGATCATCATCTCTGTTGAATCCAGGTCCCAGAACCTGATCGATGATATATCCACCTGAGCAGATGCAGTACCTTTACTACGAACGACCACCTCGTTCCAAGCCCCTATTCCGAAACGGTCGCTGGCTGCTTTACCCAGGAAGGTCTCTCCATAAAACGCGCTGATCCGGTCCTCATCCACCAGGACCGTAATCGTACCAGGAGCTCCAACCGGGGTGGGCTGTGCCCATCCTGAAGCAAGCACTAAGGGATTATTTCGATCCCATTTTATCTGCCAAAATCCAGTGGTAGGGAAGTATTCAAATTCATATTTTTCTCTAATGGAGGTATCTTGACGAAGAAACAAAACCAGAGATGCTGACTCAGGCATCTCCCGTGGCATGAAACTTACCTCCAAGGCGAAATTTGTCCCGTGTATATCTTGCCGGGTCAATCCGGTTTCATTTTCATTTGCTGCG
>Ga0154666_1138_pt1 | contig 27805 bp, 22 predicted proteins | sample Rifle2008BG13ft_FD_116095 | JGI IMG/M metagenome (GOLD analysis project Ga0154666, IMG submission 116095) | Chloroflexi bacterium RBG_13_50_21 | reverse complement strand
GGCTGTCAACAGACAATGCAGGCAGTGTATTCATCGTCTTCAAGTCGATGAGTTTTATTGACTATCGATCAATAATCTCATCCACTGATGAATCTTCTTCTAATTATTATGCCTCCATTTTTGTACCATGGAGAAATACATCAGAACCAAACGATTATATAACTGTCAAAGAAGCAGGTACTACAAACGCAGTAAAAAGCAACAACATATCCATGCTCAATGTGCCTTATCTCGCCATCGCCAGGTCCAATGGTTCTGCCTGGACAATCCGAATTAATGGCGTAGACAAGATCCTGACCGCAATTGCCGGAGCAAATAATGGTTGGTGGTTCAATGATGTTACGACAAGAGATAACATAATCGTTGGTGGTTCTATTTTAGGTAGTACTGATTATCCAGCCCCAAAGATCAAGATCAGTGAAGTATTGATTTATAATCGAAACATCACCGGATCAGAACTCACCATCATTGAGAATTACATCAATCGTCGCTATAGTATTTGGTCTTCTTTTTACGATCCCTATCTCTCACTCAAAGCCAATCATTATAAAGTGCAGTTGCATACCCACACCACGAATTCAGATGGTGCTCAATCCCCTACTTCCTTAATGACCTCCTACAAGAACGCAGGTTATACCGCTGTCGCCATAACAGATCACGACACCATCACCGCTGACCCTGTTGTAGCTGGCATTACTCATATACCTGGTTGCGAAGAAACAGTTACCGGCGGTCACATCCCTTGTTTATTCCTAACTGCCAGAGAAACCAGCGCAACCGACCAAACAGTGATCAACACCATTTTAGGTCAAGGAGGTTTCGTAGACTTTGCCCATCCTAACTATACGGGTGCTCCCTGGACTACAGGAGAACTGAACGCTCTATATAGTGCCTTTTTCCTTGAAGTGTATAATCGTGTGGTTGAAAACTTAGAAGGTGCCAACGGTTACGCCGAGGTACAGTGGGACTGGTTACTAACCAATCGCGTATTCCCCTATAATCGCTTTTTCGGCATTGCAGTAGACGACTGCCACGATGTTACTGCAACACCATCTCAGTTTAATAATGGCTGGATCGTTGTACATGCCAACTCAGTCGCAGAAATTGAAGATAGTATTTTAAATGGCAACTTCTACTCAACCCAAGGTCCTGATCTCACCATCACGTACTCCGGAGGGGTTGTCACCGCAGTAACCACAGATGCAGCCACGATCGCATTTATAGTCGATAGTGGCGTCGTAGCTCAGTCTTCAGCCAGCTCCACAACAGCATCCTATACTCCTGCCGGTGCTGATACATACGTTCGGGTTAAAGTTACCCGTGATAGTGACAGTAAGATCGCCTGGTCAAATCCAATCTTTATCCCATAAAGGATAGGAGCGTTTTATGGCTTTTACATGGACAAAAGTACTTTCCGACTGTTTGCTCGCCTTAGGTGACCCGCTAGCAGCTACCTGGTCACGTACAGCAACGATCTGGCCTTGGGTTCAGGAAGCAGTGCTCACTATTCCCATCCTGCGTCCCATGATTGACGACCACACCAATGCTGCCAGTACTATCATTTATTCTTATCAAGCGCCCGTAGACTTTAGGGAGGTGATCACTGTCGAGTATCCCATCGGTGTTCAACCACCTACCTATTTATCCAGGAAGAACCGACTGGACGAAAGTTTCTGGAATTCCAATGATTTTTACGACATTGACCATGACTACACAGCCGGTACCGGTTGGTTTATTTGGGTGTCCGGAGGGATAGCAGCTTCAGCTCACATCAAGATGCAGTATCTAGCCAACCACAGCACCACCATTGTTGACGATAGTACCGCAACGTGGACTGTGCCAGACGTGTATGAGAATATTGTCATCTCTTATGTGATTGCCAAAGCCTACCGAGAAAGACTTAGCGCCTATATGATCACCCCCACCGCTCACACATCTACCATTCTACAACTCACCGATATGGTCAAAAAAGCGGAAGATCATTATCTCGGCCTTTCCCAGCGTGCTTTGCAACGTCTAACTGACAGTCGCATCACTCCCAATGTTGCCGCCGATAAATTTGATCGTGTGTACTAATGGCTGATAGTGTACAAGTCGCCAGTTCTTCAGTACTTCTCCGCACTGGTGCAGGCCAGCTTGTCGGTGTGGTGATCACCTGCAGCTCCACTGCTGCTCTTGCCACCTTCTACAATAATACGGCCGGCTCAGGTACCAAAATCTTCGAAGCTCACGTTAGCACCGATCAACCGCTTATCATCTTTTTCTCTGACAGGTTCGCTCTATTCTTTACTACAGGCCTTTATCTTAGCCTGGCTGCTAATCTTACTGCTACCGTCTGGTGGCGCGAGCTCTAACCCCGTAATAACTCTACAAGGCACCGTGTTGATTTCATGATATTTTCATTGATTTGGAATGAAGCGTACTTCGTCAACCAGGATCCAACCGCGACCTCGATGATACAGAACGATCTGCACTTCAGATCCAATGAAAGGTGCCCGGAAGACTACATCTTTACGCTGATTGTTGGCTACCTCATCTGCTGAAAGCTCAAAATCCACTCCATTGATGGTAACAAATTCTGGCACAAATACTCCCAGGCCATCGCGGTGATTAAACCCAATTTCCACAGACGATATGCGGGGATCTCCCTCAAATGAAAAAGTCAGCGTAACTGGTTCGGTGAGATCCGTCCATCCCACCCACTCGAATGCAGTACCAGAACCTTGATCCGCCAGGATGTCATCCGTACCTTTAATGCCATCACTCAACTGGCTTCCGGTATCGTCGATATAAGGGACCATCCCGGTTTCACCAGGTGGGGCAGTGTATGTAAGCGGAGCATGGGTTGCTTGAGGTGTAAGCTCAGGAAAACTTTGCATTGCAGGGATGTCGCTGGGAATGGGAGGAGTCGGCAGCGTGGGAGATTGAGATGGTCGGGTGGTAACTTGGGTGGCTGAATCGGATCGCAAAGCATTCACCGAGCGAGGTAGACGTTCAGATACGATATCTGCCAATCCGTACATGATGGCAGGGGCGATTTGATCTGGAAAGCCGAGCAGCGAGATGCGGACGTAGGCATGCCCTTTGTAAAACTCAAGCCACCAGATGGGTGTCAGCATGTCTCCAAGAGTGGTCTTCCACACTGCAGATTTATCCCCAATCCGGTTGCTTTGAGCAACGCGCACCCAGGAAATGTCGTTAATCTCTCCGATAGATTGAGGGGGTTGAGGCAGGTCATCCCGGCTGACATCCACGTCATAGAGCACCACGTCATTGTTCACTGCAAAACCGGATTCCAGGTCCACACCCAGGCTGCCAGGTTGATAGGCTTGATAAGCCAGGTACGCCCATTGGTATCCTTGCTCAATCGTGGTCTGGTTGTAGGTTTGTTGCCAGTTAAAACCAACCTCTGGGAGCTCTGGGATGGTCAGAGCATAAATCGCTGGATCGGGTAGCTCGGTAACCGGTATAAGGTCAGATCCACCCGATCCGCAGGCTAATAATAGAATCGGAAGTAGAAAAAGGAGAAAATGGCTGACCTTCACTCGAACTTCCCCGGGAACCCGTGTACATCCGCTTGTAAGACTTCCCTGCCTGCCTGGTTGATGCATCTGCATTGCAGGCGGACCTCCCCGGTTTGCGCATTGATCTCGGCTACCTCAGCTTCTGCGGTGATGCTATCTCCAACGTACACCGGTGACAGAAATTGGAATTCCATCCCCGTAGCCAGGAATGCCCATAATCCGCCTAAATGTGTGAGCAGGCTGGCAGTCAATAAACCCGGGACAATGCGGTGCTTAAAGGGCGTGGCGTTGCAATAAAGCTCATCGGTGTGTAATGGATTTACATCCCAGGTGGTGCCGATGAACAAGGCAACATCAGCTTCGGTTAGCGTGCGTGTAAACGCGACCTTATCTCCCACTTTGGGCGTCCCAATGGCTCGCATGGGTAATGTTGGACGATTCATAAGGGCCTATAATGTTCGAATTTCAAGACTTAGATGGGTAAAGAGAACGCCCGGCATAGAGAAATAATATCCCAAGAAAGGGTTCCTCGCAAGAGGATGAGCAGCCTGGATTATTATTTCGAGGCTTCGGTAAAATGCTGTTTCCACTGAAGGAATATCCATTCGCCAGGATTTAACCTCAATGACCGGAGTTATAGGTACATCTTATATGGCATATATGCACTCAGCCAATTCCTGCAGCGATTTCACCTCGAGAAACGGTGCATAAACCTGGGCTGGCATCGGGAATTGGTGTAATAACACCATGCTGAGGGCTTTCTGTGGAAAATCATGCAAATAAAAACGTGGCAATTCGTAAGCCTCCAGGCATGTTCGTAGGAGGTTCTTGTCGTTGTGGAACAGATCCAAATATAGAGCAACCAACTCATAGAGCAGATTACCGGTCATTGCGTCACCCCAATCGATGACGGCAAGAGTTCGCCATTCACCCTCCCCAATGCACCCAAGGATGTGGTCTGAAGTGAGGTCTGCATGGACCAGGTGGGGTGGTGCGGTGAGGTCAATCAACTGCTCCAGGGGCAACAGGAAGTCATCTATTTGGCTTACGAGCTGCCAAGGCAGGTCATTCCACAGTTGGTGATTAGCCTGGCAGGTGACCCTTTGGTGTTCGATAAAGCTGGTGAACTTCTCCATACATGGTTGAATGGATCGCGGAAAGTCTTGTTGCCGGTAAAGAGTCAGTGTATGAAAACGATGGATGTATTCCCCCATCTGATTTGCAATTAACAACCTGTCATTCACAGAGAGTTTTTCCTCTGCCTGACCAATACTCACCCCCCCAACATAATCAAAGATGAGGTACTGCCAATCATGATCCAGTTTCCCATCGGCCAGTATCGCTGGTGACATGATGGGCAAGGGATGCCCTTCTAGCCAACAACCCATGTCCTTTTCAATATTAAATAAGCCAGCACCATCGAACAGTGGCCCAAAGAATTTCACCACGATCGCTATATTGGAAAGGGGCGTCTTCTCTTCGCCTGCCTCAACGATAAACGTGGGGAAGGTTCCTGGCACACCTGGCACAACTTTTTCACAACCGAAGCCATGCCGTCGGCAGACCTTACGAATATGTGGCGCCCACACTCTGAGATCCATGAAATGAGCAGCATAACCTGCCCGGTTGGTGAGCAAACTAAGAGTGGATGAACTTCCCATCGATGGAAAACAAGAGATTGCAGCCCTGGTCGCTATGCTTTTGATATATTTTGGCTAACCAGCTGGAGAAAGAGCTCATCCTCCTGAGGGGAGGTGAACGCCCGTCGAGGCAGGAAGCGAAAGGCATTTTTATTGCTTTTACTGAGCATCAGGTAATAATCCCTGGTCGTCACCAGTTTATGAAACGTTTCCCATTCGAAGAGGGTTGATGCATACTTGCTCAAAATTTGCAAACCAGCATCACTCAATATCCATGTAGCTTCTGTCACGAGTTGTTCGTTCTGAGCAGCCTTTTTCGCGATACGCAATGGTTGAATGTAAAAAGAAAAAATCAGGAAAAAAGGAGGAAAGAGCAACCAAATGACTTCAAAAAGAGACAGTGGTGATCCCTTCGTTAGAATAACAAATAGAACCAATCCAAATGCGATGACAAGGAAAACCAGGCTGACCTTTGTACTCATTCGGTGCCAATGGAATAACCGTAATACGGAGGCATAATCCTGCTGGTTGGGAGTGTAATGTAAGGTTAAAGATTGACTCATGATGAGCTTTCTCCTGGAGATATACTGATTATACACGACCCATTATCCCGGTCATTTCAGTGGAGAACCACGTTCAGAACAGGCTGACTTAACCAGCGGATATTCATGGATTATAATAACATCATCGAACCTAGGAGCGCCGAATGTCTGATTTATTGCAAGAAGCTTTGAGTGCCGAGCAAAGAGGGGATATTGCCCTGGCCAAGCAGCTGCTCTCTCAAGCATTAATTCAGGATCCAAACAATGAGACTGCCTGGATGTTGATGGCAGATGCAGTGGATGATGTCAGGTTACGGCGTAATTGCCTGGAAAGAGTGCTGGCGATCAATCCGTATAATTTTGACGCCAGTACTGCATTGACCAAGCTCAATACCTCGCCTCTCGAGCCTGTCACAAGGGGCGAGAGAGACAAACCCATCATCCCACCCAGGTTTGATAAAATTCCACCGTTTACCCCGCCCTTTACCTGGGGTAGTGATCAGGAGCAATATCTTGCACTGGGTGACCTCACCTACCCCGACTTACCCGAAGAGCAGTCAGCTCAACCCATAGATACCACACCAACGTTTGATTGGGCGCATGATTCCGATGAACCGGATAAAACCATTGACACATTATTCTACGCAGTCAGCAATCCAGAGCTGGCTTCACAACCCCTTCCGGATACTGATTTAAGCTGGCTTGATGATAATCCCACGGACGCACTCACCGATACAGCGCCTGAGGTTCAAGGTGATGGGGGCGTTTGGATGGATGAGCTGGTGAGTACAGAGGTGACGCCTCTCCCCGAGCAACAGACCGATGCGATGAACGACTTCACGGTGAGTGCTGAGCTGGAGCTAGGGATGGAAGCCTTCACCTCTCCAGAAGCATTAGAGACACATGTCTCCGACGATCACCAATTATGGGATAATCCCAGAGCAAAAAAGGACCGGCTGGTCATCCTGAGCAACAAATCTCTGATCTATGCCAACCCCAAGGAATCTGACATCCCCCATATCCTGGGTCTATTTACAGAAAACAAGATGGTCCGGGACTTGTTAGGCGATAATGCCAGAGTGATCCCATATGAAAACATCCGTCGATTAACAGCAAATCCCAAGAAGGCAGTTATAACGATCAATTACCAAAATAAAAGTGAAAAAACATCCATTCATAAACTCTTCTTTTCAAGCCCACAGGTTTGTGATGAAGTTCTGTCGGCTATTCAATTAAAACCTGGAGTAGAGTTCCAAAAATCAATACAAACCTTCAGGCTTCAGGATAAAATTGTCCCGCCATTGGCAATATTGTTGCTTCTTATCTTCCTCATCTGGGTTTTATACGCCGGGCTCCCCATGCTCAGCGGATTAACCGGGGGAGAGCTTGGAGTATTCCAATTATTCGTTTCCTTCTTGCAAGGATTTGTTACCTTTGCCGGTCGATCCAACCTGTTATGGATCATCCTTCTGTGCAGTATAGTGGATTTAGCATGGCTGGTGAGTAACTTACTGAAACCATCCGAGCTGATCATATTGGAAGGACGTTAGCAATGATGAAAATACTCCAGATTAAACATTTCCATTCCGGAAAATGTACTGAATAGAGTTAGAAATTTTTAGCGATCAGGGAAGAAATCGTTACAAGTTGTAATATTTATCAGACCAGCCCTTGCTGATCTTATTCCAGATGGATTAGTTGTTATCTCTATCCCAGCGCTCTATTGCATTCTGGATCAACTTAAGGCGGTTTGCCTGTGGATCCAGATCGCGTTCATACTCAATGAGACGATTAGCAGTGGAACCATTGAAACGCACCTTGCGTAGCAGCTCCTGATATAGCAGGTCCTCCCAACCACGAACCCTCCATTTTTCCTGCCATTCCTCCCTATGTGAGTATTTTTCGTAGAGCCAACCACCGCATACCCCTGCAAGGATAATCAACAGACCCACACCCAAAATCCCTGGATTGAACAGAATAGCAAGCTTCAACCGTACCCAGTGAGTAGCCAGCAATATCGATGCAAAAAGCGATAAAACTCCAACCAAACCACCTAATAATTTTTCATTTTGCCTGGCTAAACCGGCACAAACATAGCCTCCCACCAGAGCCCCTAAAGGTCCTGCGAGATACAGAAAAATTTTAGCAATATCTGGTATGAAGGGCGGGGCAACGAATTCGGCGACAATGAAATGGATCACGGTTGCAATCCCCGATGCCACCAGCCATCCGATGAGAACAACCCCCATGATTTTTCCCCAACTGACCATTGTAGCTTCTTCATCGATTAAGGGGGTCGGCTCTTCCACCGGATACATATTTTGACCACACTGCGGACAATGAGTCGTCTCGGGGTAGATCACGAAACCACAATTCGGACATTCATAGGTATTATCATCCATATCTCTATCATAGCTTGATTTCGGAATACGGACAATGCCCACAGAGAAAGCAATAGCGATGAGCAATTAGTTATTATTATTGGTGTCAAATCCTGAAATACGTTTCTGATTTTGCCTGGATGCAGTTCACCACTCCACCACCTTGGGTAGTTTTCTGGCATTGGCAATCGTGGAGCTTACTTCCTTGGGCAAGGGTGGGATGCCCTCAAATCCTGTCCACCCTACAAAATCAGCGGTTAACCTGAGCAGAGCTTGAGGCTCACTGCCAGCCATTTTTTCAACCGAATCAATCCCGGCAGCGTAATACAACCGGGCACGGATACCCATCACACCTGGCAGGCGGGCCAGGTCTGAGAGTTTCACCAGTTCAAGCACTATTTCCACCGGGATGCGAGCCTAGCTTGCCAAAATTACCCTTTCCTCCCCTGTCTGCCCAGCTGATAACATCTGCCCACAGATTTTGATCCCGTATTTTTCAAGTTTGGTAATATGCTCAGGATCTACCCCCATAAAGTCCTTAAGTTTAAATTGATTCTGCTTCTTGGGTGGCATATCATCGCCCTCCTGCTACAGATTTTCTTGAATTATATCCTTGAAGAATAGACATCATCACTCTCAGTAGTCTTTGATGCGGTCAACAGTTATTTTGCCTGTCCAAAGTTTCTCGTTTTATTTTCTATGCAGTGATTCGGAGAATAATCAGTAATATTCCCTTTTTTTAACTTGACATTAATCATAAAAATATGATTCTCTTTAAATAGATACAATTTCAATTGTATCTATTCACTTACGTTTTCCAAGAACAATTCATAATCTGGGGGAACTGGTATCAATGCATCGGTCATTGTAGAAAGGAGGTACGGTTTTCAGTTATTAATTAATTGCCTTTAACGATCCAAAGAACCGGATATTCTTATAATAAATTCTAGATACGGGATAGGAATCGGCATTATTTATAAGAAAGAGAAACGGAGTGATCTAATGCGAACACAAAAAGTTTTAGCAATTTTTGTATTGTTGGGATTGATCTTCACCCCATTGAGCGGAACGACGGGTATACAAAATGCCATGGCTGAGCAGGCTAATCCGCCTACGGTAAGCAACGAAGGAGAACTCAACACGGATGCAAGTGAAGGCGGTGTAATACAGCAGATCCACAAACATCCAACGAATGAAACTGATCCCAACCAGGATGTTAATCAAGACTCGCGTTTGGTGGAGGTGACCGTTCCTGCAAGCATTCCACCTGCAGAGGGTTCTGCTACAGCTGCTGGTTCTTACCAGGAAAGACCTGAAATGTCCTACACCATCGAGCAAAGCATTAACCTTGCTTCTGGTCCGGATGTCCTGTTATTGGAAGCCGATGATGATACCATATCTGCAAGCCCCATCTTAACCCTGCTTCAGGCATATGGTGATCTGGGTGCTGTGGATATGTTTGATGCCCAAACTGCCACACCGACTCTGGGACAATTACTGCCATACTATGTCGTCGTGACCTGGTCTAATTTTTATTATATTGATCCAACTGCAATTGGTAATGTACTGGCAAATTTTGTAGACGCAGGTGGTAAGGTCGTTAATCTGAATGCTTCCATGGGAACCCATGGATTTCAGATGCAGGGACGCTTCATGACTGAAAATTATACCGCCATGAATGGCACTGACAGGACATTTGTGACAGCTTGCTTGGGCAGTTACAATCCTACCCACCCGGTCATGTCTGGCGTCACCGATGTCTGCGATACATTACGAATAACCGGCACCTACCTGACAACCGGTTCATCGGCAATCGCCTATTATAATGACGGGTTGCTGTTGGTGGCAGCCAAAAACAACCACACGGTGGCCAGCATCAATGGATATGTTGGAATAAATTACCAATGGACCGGACAGATGCCCGACCTGCTGTACAACGCTATCCTGTGGTTGGTAGGTCCAGTATTGTGGGAACAAAAGTTGAGTTCTCTTGACCAGAATGCATATGTGGACCAGTCATTCACAGATTTACCAGCCTACAGCTCATTCCTGGCTGACGATTTCGTTGTGGATAAAACCTGGTTGATTGATACGATCTTTATCCCCGGAAATGGATGGGGTTCCTTTAGCACTCTGATGAATGCCACAGCATTAACCTGGCAGGTCTATACAGATAATGGAGGAATCCCGGATGGTAATCCGGCAGGCGGAGGCAATGCACCCATCTGGACGCTTACCGTTCCGCCGTCGGATGCGCGGGTAAAGATATCCACAGGATCAGGTGGTTTTCCATCTAACACCTCGCTGTCCCTACTAGCCCCACTCGAACTACCGGCGGGACACTATTGGCTGGTCTTTTACCCAACGATGTCATTTACTCCTTTTGGCCAGTTCGGACGGCAGCCTGCTGATACCGTAAATGGCTACTTTGGTCAGTTCATAAACCCAGGCGGTGGTTTTGGGTATGGGACTGCCTGGCAGTCTTGGACAGTGATCGGACCTGCCCAACATGATATTGCCTTCCGACTTGGTGGTGAAGTCAAAGAGCTTTGGGAAAGCATTGATCCGATTAATGGCGAGGGACGCTCGCGTCCAGCTGGCGCTTTTGTAGCTGGGAAGTTCTATGTGCTTGGCGGGGAGATTCCTCGAGGAAGGGCTAATACGGTGGAAGAATATGATCCCAAAACTGGAGCCTGGACAACCCAGGCGGGATTGATGCCCGTACCGGCAAGCAATATTTGTGCAGCAGCCATTGGTGTGGACATTTATATACCAGGTGGATATGATGTTGCCGGGAATTATTTAAATACGCTTCAGTTATACCATACCCCCACAGATAGCTGGGTAACGATCACCACCGATCCATTACCCGCACAAAGGCTTGGTCTTGGTTGTGCAGCGCTGAATGGTAAATTGTACGCCTTTGGCGGTTCGGATGGTACCTACCAGAGCACTGCCTATGTTTATGACCCAGCAGCAGCTGCAGGGAGTCGCTGGACTCAAATCAATTCCATGACTTACCCGCGAGCTTACCTGGCAGGAGTTACTGTAAACGGAATGATCTATGCCGTGGGCGGGCTTGATGCGGGATTATCAAACTTATCTTATGTTGAAGCCTATAACCCCAGCGATGGAATGTGGCACACGGTTACCCAATTGAACTTAGCCCGTGGTGGTCCAGGTGCATATGGTGTTGGCAAGAGCCTGGTTGTGTGCGGTGGAGGCTGGTCAACTTTTTACAGGTCTTGTGAGCGCTATAACACAGATCAGGGTTATGCTGGTACTTGGACGGACATGGATGAAATCATGATCACCGGACGGCGAACTTTTGCTTACGCAAATTTGGGTCCGGTTTTATACGCTGCAGCAGGCTATAACGGTACATTCCTGACCTCTGCCGAACGCTTGTCGCATGATCTATACCTGCCATTGATCGAAAAATAAAAGGACGCCAAGTGAGATGGGGCAAAAGCTATCCAATCTCATCACAAACAAAATTTAGAAAAAGAGGCTGCCTGGATTTCCAGGCAGTCTATTTTGTAGCGTAATGGGGTAAAAAAGTTATTAAACCTCTATGGATGTCCTTGTTCTGCGTTACCCAAAAACTCCTCGATCACTTTGATATATTCCTCCGATTCAAGGATGGAACTGGCATGGCCACTGCCTTTAAACATGTGAAGCCTGGTTCCAGGGTATAGGTTAATCAATTTCTCGCGCAAGGTTTCAGGTGTGGTAGGATCATCCTCCGAGAGCATGACCAGCGTCGTACCCTGCCAGCCTGCCAGATCAGATGGGGAGAAGGTTTGCTGGTCAAATTCCATCATGCGCAGGAAGGTGCTGAGGGCTGCCTGGCGCGTGAGCCGGGTGTCCACCGTTTGGCGAACCTGTGCAGAAACCAATAGTAGCTCCGGTGAGGGTCGGGGTGGCAGGATACCGATCATCCGATCCCGTATCATCTTTTTCACCAGAAACAAGGGCAGCATCCGGAACATGCGCATGGCAGGCTCCACACTCCGGACCCGTGTCGGATCAGGCGGGTAAGTGTGCGAGAGTACCAGCCTGGACACCTTAGCAGGGTATCGATGGATGAACACTTGCGCCAGCATGCCCCCATAGGATCCACCTACCACAGACGTGGTTTGAATCTGCTCCAGGTCCAGGATGCCAGTTATCCCGTCAGCCAGGCCACTCATGCTGTCAATTTCAGCAGGATAGTCAGGACATATCAGGCGGTAATGACCAGGCTCCAGCAGGGTGATCGTACGCCAGGCGGATTCAGCTGTACTCAAAGCCCCTGGCAGGAGCAGCAATGGCTTCCCAGTTGGGTCACCGGCGGCGAGATATTTCCAGGTGATGCCATTCAACACCACCGTTTTGAGTGGATGCGTCTCCCTGAAATTCATGAACTGCTTTACCAGGTCGGGGGGAACTTTACGGTAGTAGTCTTTCATCAGGTCTCTCCAGCATTTCGTGTAATGTTTTACCTCCCATTGGGCGGTAAGACAGCAATTGTCCATTATAAACCACATCGAATACTCCATATGCCGAAGGTGAAAGGTTGCGCGCTTCCTGGCTGGTCTTTAATTCCACCGTGTACGTCTGGATACCCATCACACTGGCAGCGTTGAGCAGGGAGGTAATAAACATAGCGTGATAGGGACATTGCCCCGAATAGTAGATCACCAGTCCGTGAGGGATGCGTTTCAAACGGATCTCCCAATCCCGTGGGAAAGCAGGATCAACCGACGAGTCAAGCCTTCTCGCCAGCAGCTCAAAGGTTGGTGGAGCCTGATCCACCCCCTCAAAGCCATGGCGTAGGAAGAAGCCTTTTTTGGTCAACCAGGTGCTACCGCTGCTCACCGTCACTAAACCGTACATTCCCAGGCGCATTGCCTCATCCTGCACCTGCTCGAGCAGGCGCGCGCCGTAACCTTTCCCCTTACCACTGCCTACAACCCACATACAGTGGATCACCATGTAACCCGGTGCATGGATCGCTCTCCAGGTGTGCTCGCCAGGTGCATACTCGATGAAACCAGCTGAGCGATCTCCTTCATAGATAATCTTCAGCCTAACTCCTTCAGCCAGGCAGGTACCCAACCACTCGCGCTTTTGGCGATATCCCTGGGTTTTCGGTTTGCTCTTATAGCAGAAGAAACCGTACCGGTCGACATTGGATGCATCAATCGTGCGAATTATGTTTTCCATATCTTCAGCTACCTTCTGCGCCTGCCCACGAGCATGCCCAAGAGGAATGCGCCTGCCATGACTGCCCACACCCACTGCAGGTCGGATTGCATGGCAGGAGGGTAGCCACTTTCCAAAATCCTGCTGCCAATCTCGACCGGCTGTAGATCCAGCGCCACCTGGTGCACACGCTCCCGCTTTGCCACGAGATCCTCATGGTCATAGCGGATGCCAAGTGAGCTAAGCCAGGGCTTGAAGTGTGAATCTCCGCCGGTTTCAAATAAGCGCTGGCTTACATTACGGAACTCAGCTTCATCGGTCACGCGCCGCGCCAGAGTCGGGATCACCACTTCTCCACGCAAACCAGTCACAGCCTGCGAACAGACCTGGAGCGTGACGTGCGGATCAGCCATCAGGTTCTGGTACCAGTCACAACTCGATCCCCAGCCTGCCTCGACGTAGATGCGATCTTTCATGGGCGTGAAAGAGAGCATGGTATGGCGTGGCAGGTGGCTTTTTCGCCCCCAGGTGGTGAGCACCAGCATGGAACGCCCGAGGATGCCTCCCATGCCCATGCGCCACCAGATCAGCGGGGTTTTGAAGAACAGGCGATTGAGGCTGCCTCGATCCGGATAGGTCATCGAGCCGGTGGCTTGTTGCGTAAATGGAGCTGTCACTTGCATGGTTAAACTCCTTTTTCAACAGGTTTGACACTCGCCCCCCTCAATGTATATCTCATTAATTGTAATCCTAATAAACAAAAATGATGAGAGAAGAGTGATTTGCAGCTAGTGGGTAGAAGTTCGTTGTTAGCAGTTTATGGTAAACAGATTATTGGGAGCAAGAATAAAAACGTGAATATATTCCCCCGTTCATTTCAACCATTGTGTATAAAGAGTATGTGCAAAGTTGAATTGCATTATCTCGGCACACCCTGCGAATTGCTGGTGAGATTCGTTCAAATCCGCAATATATTATGCAATTTCCTTGAATGACGAAATATATAACGATATATTTGAAGAATACAATTATTATTGCACTTTCAGGCATATCTGCAACGCTTTGTAGAAGGAATATCCGGATTAATCCCCATGGGAGCGGCACTTTTATGCCCCCCAAACTCTCACAAATATACAATTTGTAAAAAAAACAATCAAAATTAGGTCGTTTCATGTGTAATTAAGTCCCATTTCAACCGTTAATCACAAATGTGAAGGGTTGCAGTTGTTGACATTAAGGCAAAATGAGTATACAATAGATATTGAAGACAAAATAAATTGTCATCCTATGCAGGGGACGAAGCAACGACTCAGCTATTTTTCGACCAGTCCACGGGGAATTTACTTGGGTGTAACTATTTTACGTTATATCCGGCGTTCTCAATGAAGCGTTATCTGGACCGATATTTGGATACACACATAAACATATCCATGATGATGGGCTTGATCGCCAACATAGAAAGGAAGGTGCGAGAAAACCACCTGAGGGGAATGATCAACCTACAAAATCGTTGGGAAAAGGCATTTCACTCCCACGCAGTGACATCCATTTAGTGCTTGGAAATTATTAAGGAGATGTGCATTACAATAAAAAATCCATTCATCAACAAAGGAGGCAACTGATTAAATTAATGGCTGATTCCTCCCACAAACAAATCCAAAACCAACCCCACGAGTGCAGCACACCCGTGGACGATACGTTTAATCATATTCACATATTAGGAGGGTGCAATGAATAAAACCAATAAGCATTACAAAACTTACCGCTTGCTTGCCATGCTTTTTGTGGTGATCCTATCTTTGGGATTAACCGTGACTGCCATGGCTTTCACGTGGGCAGAACCACCCGATGCAACGCCTGGGGCTGAAGTAATCCTGCGTGGCGATAACAGTGATGGTAAAGGCTATTTAGAGTTTGAACCCATCCAGATAGATATCCTAAATATTGATACTCTCTGGTCTACCACCTGTGATACATCGGTGAGTGCTGTAGAAACGAATGGTTACCTGCACTGGGAATGCTCCATATTTCTTTCAACAAACCCAGCTGAAGCAGTAGGTAACTATGAATACACAGCTACAGGTGGTTGGAGTGGAGTAACCGATTTTGGGACTTTTACGGATGGACCACTTTTAACAACCAGCCCACTTGAGGTAGTGTTAACATATGATGCAACTCAACAATTTTCTGCTACGAGTGGGACTTCACCTTACACATACGAAGTTTTCAGAAATGAAACCGGTGGAACAATAACATCAACTGGTTTATATACAGCGGGATCCACCGATGGAACTGATGTCATTCGTATTGTGGATTCTAAAGGAGTATTTGGATATTCCTATGCTTATGTTGGTTCCCTCGGTAATGGAGAAACCATCAATAACAGCTGTATCCTTGATATCTATCGAGTTTGGGGACAAGGAAATGATCTTCAATGTACAGCTAATGATGTACAACTCGCCAGAGTAGTGAGCTGGGAAATCGAAAACGGTGATGGTTGTGATAGACCGGGGGATACTGTCACATTCACTGCAGTATATGAAGTAGAACTTACTGCTCAGGCACGCCACGATGTGGGAATATACTTTGCCACAGATGGTGATCCGAATAGTAATGGTGCCTATACAGGAAATTGTAGTGTTTCCTCCCTTCCCTACAGCCCAGAACCAGATTTCCTTGATCTTGATGGAATAGGGGATGATGTTTTTGGTACTAATGATCCATCCATCGTACAAGATGTCTGTGGTGACATTGATGATAAACACAATCCGATATTTTATTCAATCACGCAAACCGCGGTTTGTCTTGATGAAGACCACAATGGATTTCTGGATCTCCCTTACTGTACAAGCTGGCGAGAACCTGGTCCTAATAATGTTTGTACAAGCCCTTCAGATGCTTTCCCTGGGGCACCATCGAAATGCTGGTGTGAGCCAGGTTTCGATATCCCAGTTCCAGTTCCAGGAGCGATTATTGTTGATAAGGTCACTGATCCAACTGCTGATCCCACAAGTTTCGAATTCACTGTTAATGGTGCTGCAACTGGCCAGGACCCAATCACTCCTATAGTATTTTATCTTACGGATGCTGCTGATCCTTGGGAAAGTTCAATCCTGTATGCAGGTTCCTACAATGTGGTAGAAACTGAAGATGCACGTTACAGCACAACCTCCATCTGTATCAGCGATATTGGAGATCCAGAAACAGCAGAATCTATCGAATTGGATCCTGGTGAAACCGTTACCTGCACATTCACTAACACATTAAACGCTTATGATCTGACCGTTACCAAGACCGCCACTCCATCTTATACGCGGACTTATTCCTGGGATATTTATAAGAACGTTGATAAAACAACAGCAAATATCCCGGATGGTGGTTCTGCTACATTCAACTACACCGTTGGCGTGACCCACAATAGCGGCACCGACAGTGCCTGGCAGATAGCCGGTTCGATCACGGTAGACAACCCCAACTCCTTCGATGTTACTGGCGTTGATATTACCGACGCGACACCGGGTGGAACATGTACCGTAGATGATGGCACAGACCTGACCATCGCGGCTGGTGGAGATGCCACAGTGAGTTACACCTGCACCTTTGCTTCCAACCCGGAGAGTGGCACCAACACCACCACTGCCACCTGGGCAGATTTTGGTACTGGTAACACTTCTGCCTCAGGTACGGCAAACTATGATTTCACAAGTGTGACACCTGCTATTGTGAATGGCTCTGTGAATGTTACCGACACCCTTGGTGGTAGTTTTGGCCCGGTGTATTACATAGATCCGAGCCCGAAGGAGTTCACTTACTCACATACGTTCTACGGAGTAGGAGGTACCTGCACGAAATATGACAATACCGCCACCATCACCGAGAATGGAGATTTTGCTAAACAAACCGTTGAAGTCTGTATTGGCCTCGACCTGACCGTTGAGAAGACCGCTGCTGGAACATATGACCGCACCTACCACTGGCTGATCGACAAGGATGTGGATGACACGCTGATCGAGATCGCTGCTGGCGGAACGGCCACCTTCAACTATGATGTGACCGTCACCCCGAACGGCTTTACTGACAGCGGCTGGACTTTGGGTGGCACGATCACCGTTGCCAACCCGAACGACTGGCAGACCATCACTGCTGATGTGACCGACCTGGCCAATATTGGTGGTGGAGTGGTTTGCACCGTTGTTGGTGGTACAGGCGTGGTCGTCCCGATGGCTACAGTTGCTGGACCTGGCGAAGTGACGCTGAACTACAGTTGCACCTTCACTGGTGAACCGGCTTACACCGGCCTCAATACCGCTACAGCTGACTGGTCTGGCGATCTAGATGCAGTATCCCCAACCACCTCAGACAGCGGCACGGCGGCCATCGGTTTGACCCTGGATCAGGAAACCTACAAGGTCATCACCGTGGTGGACGACAAGACGGATCCACTCAATCCAGTTACTCTTGGCACCTGGGATTGGGCTGATGGTGCGCATACTTTTGAGTATGCACTTGACAAGGACGGCGTGGACGGCACCTGCACCGATTACACCAACACGGCTGTGATCGATGAGACCGATCAGGATGACTCCCAGACCGTCACCGTCTGCGTAGGCATTGACCTGACTGTAGCTAAGACAGGTGCTGGCACGTTTGACCGGGAGTACTTCTGGGAGATCTTCAAAGATGTTGATAAGAACTATGTCACAGCTTTCTCTACGAATGTCACCTTTAATTACACAGTGATTGTTAACCAGACCGGCTTCGAAGACAGCGGATGGGAAGTGCATGGTACGATCACGATTGCCAACCCCAACGACTGGGAAGCCATCACCCTCACCAGCCTGGCTGACATGGTGGATAATGGTGGCACCTGCACCGTAGCTGCTGGACCATACGTGATCCCGGCAAACGGCTCGCTGGATGTAAATTACAGTTGCTCCTATGCTGCTGATCCCTCTAGCTACAGTGGGCTCAACACGGCCACGGCTACCTGGGATGCAGCCACTTTCTACACCCCGGGTGGTACGGCTGAAGGAACAAAAGCCTTCACCCTGAACAAAGATGGTGAAACTCACAAGACCGTAGAAGTCGAGGACACCTTTGCCGGCGCTCTCGGCACGGTGACCGCCACAGACATCGAGCCATGGGCTTTGGAAAAGTTCTATTATTCTCGAACGGTACCTGCTCCTGCATCAGCCTGTGAGACCTATGACAATACGGCTTCCATCGTGGATCCCCCGCTTTCCGCCTCACAGACCGTCCAGGTCTGCATGCCTAGCCTGCTCACCGATACCGAACACTGCACGCTGATCGACGACCAATTCAGGATCCTCTTCACCCCCGACCTGGGACATGGCTTGAAGCTGAATGCCACCAATCCCGGCCAGTTCTACTATAACTTCTTCTATAGTGGACCTGGAGATGAAATGATCACACTGATCCTTCCGTACCCGTGGGTGACGCAGGGTAATGTACCCATCCATGCCTACTCGGATCTGGAAGTATATACCAACAGTAAGGGACAAACCTGTTTGATCCCTGGAACACCACTTCCTAATCCGCCACAAGACCATGTCTATATGTCTGACTATGATCAGCCATACCCACCACCATCGTACGATTTCGAGAAGACTCATACTGTCGAAATCTGGGTTCCATCCACTGGAACAGCAGGCTTTGCATATCTCGACATCCACCTGGATTACGGCTTGAAGGGTACCACGAACTATGCCAAGGGTGGCCCGTCAGGCAATGATGCGATTGATATGACCACTTTTGCTTTGCGTATCAAAGATCTGCAGCAATATACCTTCTCCGACTCATATCTGGATGGTTACGATGGCGAGGGTGGTTCAGGTGAAAAGACTATAAGAAGTGTCAATGTCTTCAAGAAGAATCCTGGCGTCGGTGGGAAAACAGATAATTACAGCGTACCAGTCAAAAATGCGAAAGTTCAGATATGGATCAATGGTAAGCTGTACGGTCAAGCCACCACCGATGAAGATGGCTGGTACATGTGGCAGTACAAGTGGGTCGGTAAGCGGGTTACCGTCAATGTCGACCTGTTCCTCGACGGGATCATCGATGGCACACCGGATGCCAGACAGATCGTAGTCCTGAAAGCCAATGGTTTCATCCAGGTGGACTTCGACCTGAATCCATTGCCATACGAATGATCCACCTTTTTCCCTGCAACATGGAGGGGTTTCTCCGGAAACCCCTCCCTCCCGGGGGAGAAGCCTCATAACCAAACCGGCGCGGGCTGGTAGAAGATCACCAGCCCGTGATTTATTGATAACCAAACCAGAAGACCCTTGGCATTACACTTTGATGCCAGCCTTCCATGTCTGGAATAGCAGATCTCGTTTTTCCCTCCCCTCACAATTCTTGACGTGAGCGGGACGGGATGGCTATCCATCCGCGTATTTGCTCCTCCCCCATAACGGTTCAAGTTATGGGGGAGCTGGTAGGGGGTAAGCTTACCGAATGCATGTATAATGCAAAATATACTGCCAAAAAGTCCTGTGGGATTTCCTATTCAATCATTCCAGATCAGCCGGCATTCATTTCAGATATTCCTCTTGGGTATCCCCCTTTTGTTCAGGCATTCTGCCGGATGACATCTTTGCCGTCATTCAGGTCTAAATCTCTACACACCGCTGAATCTCCCCGGCTATTCACCATTAAAAAATTACACTGGTAAATATGGATTAAAAACCTTATAATCCTCCTCTAAGCTTGCATGGCTATGGACTATACCCATTTTACCGACGAAATCCTGCTTAACCTGATCGCCAGCTCCGACGAGAACGCTTTGAGTGAGTTCTATGACCGCTACAGCAGATTGGTGTACAGCGTGGCGTTGAACACACTCTCAGATATTGAGCGAGCCGAGGAGGTGACCCAGGATGTATTTGAGCGCGTGTGGGAAAAAGCGCAATCCTATAATTCCGGGCAAGGGCGTGTGGCAACCTGGCTTGCCAGCATCGCCCGTCACCGATCCATTGACCTCTACCGGCAAACCCGCTCTCGCCATGAAAACATGCACATCACCTGGCAGGAAGCAGAAGCCAATGATCTGCCTGATGGTCAGAATGTCGAATGGGAGGTGGACCTGCATCAGCGCCAACAGCGCATCCGTTGGATGGTTGCCCAGCTCCCAGCAGAACAGAAACTAGCCCTCGGAATGGCTTTTTTCCAGGGTCTCACCCACACCGAGATTGCGGGTGCCCTGAATGAGCCCGTTGGCACGGTTAAAACGCGCATCCGCCTGGGTATGCAAAAATTACGCACACTCTTACAGGATGAGCAATTAACCTAGAAATCTGAGCGGGTAGATTTTACGTATGTAGTATTAGGAATAATGGATGATGTCTATACAGGGCGAAAATCACGTCTTTGATTTACTGACCGACTATGTGCTGGAACTCTTGCCAGATGCGGAAGCAAGCCAGGTATCCACCCACCTGGCAGGCTGCCTGTTTTGCCAGGCTGAATATGCTCGCCTGCAGCAGGTTGCGGATGTATTACCTCTAGCACTCTCACAGGCTTCTCCTTCACCGAGAGTTAAAAGCAATCTAATGGCTGCCATACACTCGCCGAAATCACAAACGAGCATTTCTGGTGAGACAATGTCATGGAAAAATCTGGCCGGCATTTTTCGGAGGCGTCTCCCTGCGTTAGGTATGGCACTTATTATGGTTCTGGCTTTGAGTAATTTATTGCTTTGGAGGCAGTTCAATAGTTTTAACGACCTGGCGAACACATCCATGCAGGTGATCACCCTGGCCAACACCAATGAGGCACCCCAGGCTGTCGGTACTCTGATCATGGGCCAGAACGGTGATTATGGTACGCTGGTCGTTGATCATTTACCCCTCCTCGATGCAGAGCAGCAATACCAGGTCTGGTTGATTCGTGATGGACAACGTACCAGTTCTGGTTTGTTCTCGGTAAACTACGAGGGTTATGGATCCCTGGAACTATCCGCACCCCTCCTGCTGAACCAGTACGATAGCATCGGTGTCACCATTGAACCACGCGGGGGTAGCCCCGGACCGACTGGTGCCAAGATGCTTGGAAGTGATTTACCACATTAAAGGATATTCGCATTGGCTTCTCCTGCGATGAAAATCATCGCAGGTTTTTTTTATCAAAAATACATCCAATTTATATCTTATTACGTATATTTATTTAGAAGTTCGTATTCTAATCGGAGGAAAAATATCATGAAATCTAGAAATTACTCAAAATCCATATTAAAATCGGCCTCGTTTGCAGGTGTGCTGGTATCCATATCCATACTCCTGGCCGCGTGCATACCATCTGGACAGGCAAACCAGCCAGAACAGGTTACCACTGCCGCGGTCACCCAGCCTGTTGCGGTTGTAGAGGATGCTGTGATCAACGTCACCACCGATCCCACCTTAGGACAGATACTGGTAGATGGCAAGGGAATGACCTTATACATGTTCACCGTGGATGAGCCTGATAAAAGCAACTGTGATGCCGATTGTCTGGCAAAATGGCCACCTCTGCTCACCCAGGGTAGCCCAAAATTGGGTTCAGGTGTCGATGCAGCATTGGTTGGATCAGCAGCGCTATCGGATGGCACCAGGATTGTCACCTACAATAAAATGCCGCTCTATTACTGGGTCAACGATACCAAGGCTGGTGAAACCACTGGCCAGGGCGTCGGTGATGTCTGGTATGTAGTCTCCCCAGATGGTAAGGCAGTCGGGCTTCCCAGCACGTCCGCCCCCACCACTGCACCAGTAGCTGAAGTGGCTGAACCCACTATCAACGTTGCCTCAGATCCAGTGCTGGGACAATACCTGGTGGATGGTAAGGGGATGGCGTTGTACATTTTTACCAAAGACGAACGTGATAAAAGCAATTGCACGGGTGACTGCCTGGTTAAATGGCCGCCTCTGCTGACCCAGGGCAATCCATCCGTCGGAGCGGGTGTGGACGCATCCCAGGTGGGTGTAGCCATACTTGCGGATGGCTCAAAAATTATCACTTATGATCATAAACCACTGTACTACTGGATCGATGACGTAAAACCGGGTGATATCACTGGGCAAGGAGTTGGCGGTGTCTGGTATGTGATTTCTCCCTCCGGGCAGGAGATCGATGGATCACCTGAAGCTGTCGCAGATCCGACCCCCGATCCTGATCCGGAGCCATCTTCCACCGAACCCACGATCATGGTGGCTTCAAGCCCCACCCTGGGTGAGTATATGGTGGATGGCAAGGGAATGACATTGTACATTTTCACCAAAGATACTCCTGATCAAAGCAATTGCACGGGCGACTGCCTGGTTAACTGGCCGCCACTGTTGACACAGGGTAGTCCGATACTGGGTCCAGGCGCAGATGATTCAAAGATCGGTTCAACCCTCCTGGCAGATGGCACCAGAATCGTCACCTACAATCACTGGCCTCTGTACTACTGGATCAAAGATACCAAACCCGGTGATACAACTGGTCAGGGAGTCGGAAGTGTTTGGTATGTGATCGATTCGGACGGAGATATCATCACCAAGTAATAAATCTGTGAGGAATCACCGGGTATGTAGAAACTTGTGTATCTAAAAATACAATTGAATATGTGAAACAACCAGCCTCCCGAGATAAATCCACTTCGGGAGGCTGACTTTTAATAAGTTGAATTGTCAGTTGGACTGTGCAAGGAACGCAATATACGACACACCATCGCAAGGCCTTTATGAGCGAGATATATTTTTGCGAAACCCGGCAACTGCCAGGCTCTATTCCCTGATCGTCACCTTGTTGGCGTGGATAAATCGCCCCGCTTCAAATCCCTGGATTTTCGCCAAAGCCAGGCTGATCATCTGGGCACATTGAATTTCGAGGATGGGCATGGCTGGAGGTTGGCAAATCGGTAGGTGAAATGGCGGCGAACCATCGGCCATCCCAACCACTTCCACCCTACCCCCGGCAGCCAAAATATCCTTCGCTATTTTGGCGTTTAGAGCCCGTGTAGCATCCGCACCCAGGTAGACCAGCGCAAAGGTGTCTGGCGAGATAAGCTCCAGCGGACCATGGCGGAAGGCGGCACTGTTCATCCCCTCCGCTCCAAAACGGGCGGCTTCCTTGATGATCAGCGCCCCTGCACAGGCGGCAGCCAATGAATTACCCCTGCCCAGCAGGAACAGGTTGTGCACACCAGCTAATCTCTGGCTGAGTATCGAAATGGAATCTTGCCAGCTCGACCAGTACTCAGCTAACTTTTGTGGTAGATCCGCCAAAGTGGGAAAGCACGTCCCCTCCCCCAGAAGTTGATCACCCAGCCACGTAAGAGCTGCCAGTGCTGAAATATATGTCTTGCAGGAGACGCTCGTCTCATCCCCGGCGCAGGTCAGGATTGTCTGGCTGGCTTTTTCAGCTAAGGCGCTTCCACCGGTGTTCGTTACGCCGATCAGATCTACCCGCTTGTGGGTAAATTCGAGCAGCTGCACCACCTCAGCACTCTGACCCGATTGCGAAACCGCCACAATCAGGTTCGCTGGATCAACCAGCTGACGGGCGTAATGGATCAGCTCTGCTGTCTCCAGCCTGATAATCCCCATGGGTAGTGCGAACAGGCGTAATTGTAGCGGATATAACCCGTGGTAGGATGAACCCATGCCCGTCAGGATCACACGCCTGTATTTCCCGGATTTCAGCTGATCATAGATCGTGGTGAGGGAGGGCATCCTGCTCAAGCTATCCAGGGTAGCTTGTAAGGCAGCGGGCTGGTAAAGCAAATCATCCAGATAAGAGGGTGCCATAAGGCTAATCCCGATAATAACAGGTGAAATCGATCAATAGTAGCACTTTGAATATGGATCAAACCGAAGTGAAGCGATTCAGCCACACACGAGCTGCACCGACCAATCCGCTTTGAGCACCCAAAGCAGCTGGTACAAGATGTACTTTCTCATGGGGTACCAGCCCACAATTGCTTTGTATTGTTGATGCGAATGCATCTTTGAACAGATGATAGGATAGCATCAAGCCTCCACCCAGAGCAATACATTCAGGAATATAGAGTGTAACCACGTTCGCTAAGCCGATGGCTAAATAACGCGCGGTGCGTCCTACAGCTGCCATGGCTTCTGGCTCACCCTGTTCAGCCAGTGAGCAAAGCTCACGCGCGGAGAGTGGTTGGGTTCGCGGATGCTGCTCCTGCGCCCAACGTTCCATGGCAGGTCCACTTGCCAGGCTCTCCCAACAGCCGTGTGCACCACAGAAACACAGCGGTCCCGTCGGATCGATGACATGGTGACCTATCTCAGGGTGGGCAGAGCCGACACCGCGGTACAACCGTCCATCCAGCACCAGCCCTGCGCCGATACCGGTGCCGACCGTCACCAGAATGAAGCTTTGGGTACCTTTCCCCGCACCCCACGCCCATTCACCCAATGCAGCAGCATCGGCGTCGTTCTCAATGGCTACACTGACTCCCATACGGGTTGATAGGAGCTGTACAAGGTTAGCGCCTTCCCAACCAGGCATGAATTCCACATTACCAATCGTGCCAAGCTCCGGGTAAACCGGTCCGGTGCAGCCAATGCCTATCCCAGAAAATGTACCACCAGCCTTCACCGATGTCTCCTTCAGCATTGTGGCCATGCGTTGGATGGCATGCTCCAATCCAGATTCTGGGTCGGTGGGGTAAGACGTGGATGCCAGGACATGGCCATCTTCATCCACCATGCCCACTGCAATCTTGGTCCCGCCGATATCGATCGCCCCGATCATTCCTTGAGCGCTCCAGCGGTCATTCCTTCAATAAATTGGCGTTGCATGAACAGGAATACAATGATCATCGGCAGGGCAGTCAGCACAGTACCCGCCATAATCTGGGCGACATTGGATGTATTCTTCATTTGCAGCTGTGCCAGGCCTACGGGTAGAGTGAATAACTTCTCTGAATTCGTAACGATGCGCGGCCACAGGAAGTCATTCCAGGTGCCCATAAAGGTGAAGATGATCAATGTGGCTATGCCGGGTAATGCGAGAGGCAACGCTACCTTGCGGAATACACCGAATTCGTTGCAACCATCAATTCGGGCTGCATCCAGTAGCTCATTGGGGATGGTCATCATGAATTGGCGCATCAGGAAGATGCCGAAGATGCTGGTCAGGTTCGGAACGATCAAAGCCAGGTACGTGTTCGTCCAATGCAAGGTGGCCATGATCTTATACAGCGGGATCAGGTTCACCTGGAAAGGAACCATTAATGCCAATAGCATAACAAAGAAAATCTGGTCTCGAAACGGGAATTTGAGCTTGGCAAAGGTATAACCTGCCAGGGTATCGAAAAATACATGCCCAAGTGTGGTTACCGCTGCAACGAAAACGCTATTGGCGAAGTACCGAGAAAAGGGAATACGGGTAAGTACATGGATATAATTCGCCCATGTGAGGGGATTGGGGATCCACTGCGGTGGATTACTGTATACGTTTTGCTCCAGCTTGAGTGAAGTGCCCACCGACCAGTAGAATGGCACAATCATCATCACAGCAGAGCCGATCAGTATCAGGTAAAGGATTATTCGGCTAAACGAGTTGCGGAAGGTCTTGGGATGAACCGCCATGCTCCAACTCCTATGCTTTCTCACGCGTTAGCCGCATCTGCATGTATGAGAATATCACCAGGATGGCAAACAGGATATAGGCAATAGCGGAAGCATATCCTAGCTTGTGATTCATGAATCTGTTAAACAGATAATATACAATCGTGGTCGTGCTATACACCGGGCCTCCGTCTGTCATCACAAACACCTGGTCAAAAACCTGGTAGCTGCCAATGATGCCGATGATATACACGAAGATGATGACTGGCTTCAATGAGGGCAGGGTGATGAAGCGAAACTGAGCCCAGGCTCCAGCGCCATCCATCATGGCAGCCTCATATAGCTCACGTGGGATCGATTGCAGCGCAGCTAAAAAAACGACCGTCTCAAAGCCAAATCCCTGCCAAATGGAAGCAATTGCGACCGAAATTAATGCGACATGGGGGTTGGATAACCAGCCAACTTTATGCAGCCCCAGGTTCTCAAGGATGGTATTGAATAAACCGTTCTGGTTGTAAAGCATGACCCAGATGGTGGAGACTACCACCAGGGAAGTCATCACGGGCAGGTAATAGGCAGTGCGGAAGATCGAACGAAAGCGTACATTCTGGTTGAGCATTAACGCAGTAAGCAAACCGAGGGTGGGACCGATGCTCATGCCCAGCAGGACGAACACAGTCGTGTTTAGCAAGCCCCTGATGAAAATCTTGTCATCGGTAATCAGTTTGATATAGTTATTCAAACCGACAAACTTCGCCGCGGTCAGCCCTGTGTAATCATTCAAGCTCCACCACAAGGAAACCACCATGGGGATGAACAGAAACACGATCATGGATATCATCGGGACGATGATAAACATGTAAGGAAGCGTGTGTCTCTGGAATGAGCGCTTTAACCGGTGAGAAGTGGAAATAGCTGTCATAGGTGTCCTTTCTGACACACCTTCAGTCTACCAATAACCATTTAACCCTTCAAGGTTGCTGCGAGGTCGGTAGAAGAGTGCCCACCTCGCAGCAAATATATTTCCAGGAAACCTTCAAAGCTCCTTAAGGTAACAACAAGTTACTGGTCGAGAGCTGCCTGGCTTTCCGCTGCTGCTTGATCCAGTGCTTCCTGTACACTCAAATCACCCAAGGCAATCTGTTGCATGGCATTGGTGAAGAAACCGTCAATGTCACCCCAGGCGCTTACGTAGGGGAAGTGGATGGCTGTCTCCATGGTTTGCAGGAAGACGGAAAATGCCCTCTGGCCTCCGAAGTATGGGTCTTCCACGTTTACCTCGGGGCTGGAGAGAGCAGCAGTTAATGCCGGTGCAGCCCCAGCATAGGTGTAAACGCCAATCTGGTTTTCCAACTCCATGGCATACTGGATGAACTCCCAGGCAGCTTCCTGTTGAGTGGAACCGGTGGGGATGGCGAGACCTGTGCCGCCCAGGTACGAGCCGGGTTGTTTATTGTAGGGGTGTAACGCCACCCGCCATTGCCCTGCCATTTCAGGTGCAGCGCTCTTCATGATACCCATATAATACGGTCCATCCGAGAACATGGCGATACGCCCATCTTTCACCCCCTGGATACGCTCACCCTGATCCTCGGTCCAGTTGATGGCGACACCATTTTCGAGCAGGCTGGCATTGAACGTGATCCCTTCCACTGCCTCAGGCGAGTTGAATACCACCTGGGTATTATCCTTATTCAATAATGCACCGCTGTTCTCGTAGATCCACTGTGAGCCATGGAAGGTATCTGCATCAAATTCATAGAAATACAGGTCATCTTCATGCAACGCCTCGGCAGCAGCCATTAACTCGTCCCAGTTAGTGGGCACTTGTATGCCTTTCTCTTCGAACAGGTCATTGCGATAATACAGTGCATAAGTATCAAAGTCATATAACGCGGCAATGATTTGGTCATTAAAGGTGATGGCATCCAATCCTCCGGGAGTGTA
>Ga0154666_1028_pt1 | contig 28792 bp, 20 predicted proteins | sample Rifle2008BG13ft_FD_116095 | JGI IMG/M metagenome (GOLD analysis project Ga0154666, IMG submission 116095) | Chloroflexi bacterium RBG_13_50_21 | reverse complement strand
TTGAGGCACACCCTGCGAGGAGTGCCTCTTTTTTTATGGGTATACAACCACGAATACGTCGTCTATTGAAACTGCCAGTTATTCGCCTTTTACGCCCATTGGCTCAGAAAGTATGCGCAGTTGCTGAGCCGGTTGGACGGTTGACCGTACGACGGCTTCCCCGTTTCACCCATCACGTTGAAAACGAGCCACTCACCATCATCAGTGCAAATTTATGGCACGATTGGCCCCAACATCGGAATTTTACACAGCGGCTCGAAAGTTTCGCCGGCATGGTCAAAGCTGAAAAGGCTGACGTGGTACTGCTACAAGAAGTGTCACATCGCTCGGAGCTTCATGTAGATCAGTGGCTTTCGGAACGACTCGATATGGCATCTGCCTACTCGCGTGCCAATGGTCATGAGATAGGCATTGGCTTCGAAGAAGGATTGGCAATCCTAAGCCGTTTCCCAATACAAACCTTATACCTGCAGCAACTTGGCTCATCGGCTAATCTTTTCGTTCATCGACTGGCAATGGGGGCAAAGGTACTCTCTCCGTCCAGCTCGTTCGCTGCAATTTCCGTACACTTGGGTCTGCTCAAGCGCCAGAATGCTAGCCAGCTTTCCCATTTGTATACCTGGCTCAACTCAATCATGGGTGGGCAGCCAGCCGTGATCGGTGGCGATTTCAATGCTCACGAAAATTCCCCCCACATTACCCGCATGCGTTCTACCTGGCTGGATACCTTCCGTCACCTGCATCCCCATGCCGATGGCACCACCCATGAACTGCGTGCTCCGTGGGGCAGTGTGATTCGACGCGCTCGTCTGGATTATATCTTCCTGCATCCTGGTAAGTCCAAATGGAAAGTTCTGGAGACCCGCCATTTAGATGGCTGTACTGGACCTCACTCAGACCATCGCGCTGTGCTCACCCGCCTGGTTTTAAACGGATAGCAATGTAGCTGGTCGGATATGCAATGGATCCACTTATAACCTGTTCTAGCCGCCCTTGTCCATTCACATCTGTCCAAAGGTAATCAGTATAATGCTCTCGTATCACCGGTCGCTCCTCCATTGTCCCAGGCCGTGCACATTCACTCTTCCCACCGCCTCATAACCGGTTTTTTTTATAGGTACTCGTTCCAATCACGATATCCAGCAGCATCTGCGCTAGGTAAGTGAAGATTACCACCTCTTCCGCCCTCCCGCTATCGCTGGCTGGGTAGGTCCTCGAACTCACCAGATTTGCTGACTTGTATGTCCAATTAGTTTTAAAGGATGTACCTCCTGCCAGCATGCGTAGTTCTTGTGTCACCTTTCCACAGCTGTACTAGCTCCGATCCGGCTGGTTGTCCTTCATCCCCTCCCAATTCATGTCGTAATTCTGGATCATCAGTTTTTAGTTAACCCTCTTAAGCCCGGCGATTTCCTTTTCTTGTCGATTTAGATTCGGCGGCTCAAACACCTAGCCTGCTCGTTCGATGAGCTCTTGCTTCCATCACGAAAGCACTGTATCTTTGATGCCATACTCTCGGCTGACCGCCATTAAGCCCATTTTACCTGAGATGAGCTCAAACACTACCCGAGCGTGAATTCTGGGTTGGACTTGCTCCTTTCTATCCTAATGGACTTCTTTCCTAATGTGTACCCCAATCCTAAGGGCTGTGCCTGGTTTTACCGATCCACTACAGAGTTCTTAAATGCTCACTCCCCCATGTTCACTTTATAGTAGCCCTACTCCCCACCAATCCAGATGATTACCGGATTGAGGTAATTCGATGCGAATAATTCATGATTGTCTGTTTTGTTATATTGATTAGCGCGCGAATACCGTGCCCACAAAAAGTGGTTTATGTAGAGCTGGTTGAATAAATTAAATCCCCCTCCCCTGTCAAGAGGCTGTTAGGGTCGTGGATATTCTCTATCTGATCCATCCTGCGCTTGCAGATATCCTTTTTGTTATATCGATATAGGCCTTCGAGACATCGCAATTGGGTTGGTAGAGAATAACAGGTAATCCCTCGCGTTGCGAGGTGATTAGAGCCTCAGCTGCTGTGGGGATAACCCCAATGATCTCATGCTCCAACATAGTTTTAAGCTGATCGAGATTAATTGGGATTGCGAGAGGTGCACGGTTGACAACGATTATGCCAAGACGTTTCCCATAAACTCCCCATGACTTCATTTGTTCCACAGCAACGATTCCCGACGCCAGAGCCGTTGATTCAGGTTCAACAACTAATGCGACCATATCACAACATCGAATGGCTGCCTGGTTGGCATCCGAGGAATAACAGGGTAAATCAAGAATTGCATAGTCTACCATCGAGCCAATTATTTGGATAATCGCCTCCACTTGTTTGGATTCCATCCCTCGATATTCAGCCACACATTGCGGACCGACCAGGAGCCTCAAACCCGATGGGAGGTCAGCTAAACGCAAACGTACTTCACGCGCATCGATTTTACCTGGATCGTGTTCAAGTAGTCTGACCAAGCCTTGAGGTTGAACCAGGTTCAATTGAGCCGAGAATGTCCCGTAGCTGGACCTGATTTCTGCAGCTACCACGCTTTTCTCCTGTTCGACGAGTGCACTGGCTACATTCAGAGCAACGGTTGTTGTTCCAACACCCCCTTTGGCACCGATGAAGCCCAGCACCTTACCTGGTTGTTTGGGTAAGGAACGGCGCACCTGACGAAAACGCGCCAAGAGAGCTTTTATGCGCGCCAAGAGTTCTTCCGGTGCAATTGGTTTGGTGACATATTCATCCGCACCAGCTTCAAGACATCTGATCTTATCAGAGACTTGCGCTAGGGCACTTAGCATAATGACAGGCAAATCAATGGTTTCCTGCTTCTTCCTTAGTTGTTCACAAACCTCCGCACCGCTCATGTCTGGCAACATAACATCCAGTACGACTAAATCCGGCGCCTCGGTTAGGACTTTGATTAAGGCTTCATTACCGTTCTGTGCAACGACAACCTCAAATCCTTCAGCTTGCAAGGCATAACTAACCATGCGCAATACATTTGGCTCATCGTCCACAACAAGGATCTTCGCGCTTATATTTTTATGCTCAGCCATAGATCATATCCCTTTCTTCACGGGGATGGTTATGGTGAATGTGCTTCCAATACCCAATTGACTCTTCACCGCTATGGAACCTCCGTGAGCTTCAACGATTTGTTTAGAAATATACAACCCTAAACCCGTTCCAAACCTATTCTTTTTAAGAGTGTGACCAACTTGATAGAATTTATCAAATACCTTAGAACAATCTTCTGCGGGAATGCCACACCCTTGATCAATAACATCGATGGTTATATTTCCATTCCCCGACTCACCCTTAACCAATATGCCCCCATCTACATCCGAGAACTTGATGGCATTCTCCACCAAATTGGCTAATACACGTCGCATCCGTGAAGGATCCACCTCAGCAATCAAAGATATATCCAACGGGGCAGATGTCAAAGAAATCCGCCTTACATTTGCTTGGTCTCGAAATGATTGCAGCACTTCCAAGATAACCGTCTCTAGATCGACTTCCTCCCAGTTCAACACCATACGGTTGTTTTCCAGTCGAGAGACATCTAACAATTCGTTCACCATTTCCATAAGGCGATCCACATCCACAGATGCACGCGTCAGGAACTCATTCTGCACTTCAGAATCGTTCACTTTCCCGTTACGTAGCAGGTCTAAATATCCTTTGAGGCTAAACAACGGGGTTCTCAAGTCGTGAGATACACTGGCGATGAATTCTTCCTTCAATTGTATAAGCCGCTTCTCCGCTTCCATCGCTAGCATCCGCTCAGTGATGTCTCGTGTGATGGCAATGAAGGTTGCAGGAGCACCTACAGTATCACGAATGATGGCGGCACTGAGCTCTGCTGGGAAACGGCTGCCATCCTTACGCAACATGATGTACTCTATGTTAGTAACATTACCCTCATCGAGCGTCTTTTGGGCATTCTGTATTGCCAATTGCCGATCTTCCGGGGCAATCAATTCAAAGACATTGAGACCACACATGGCTTCCGGATTTTCATAGCCATGGAGGTGCGCTGTTTGTTGATTGCACAGCACCAGTTTGCCTTCCAGGTCAGTCATGGTGATGCCATCAGGAGAGGTGTCCACCAGGGCGCGGTATTTCGCCTCACTAGCGAGTGCCACAATTTCTGCTTGCTTGCGCTCAATAGCAAGATCTTGCAGATCGCGATTATATTCTTCCAGTTTAGCTGCATAAGCCTGCAGAGTAACCTCTGCTTGTTTAGGGATGGATATATCATTGACTGTTAGAAGTAAGTGAGATTTTCCATTAGAAAAAAGGTAAGTAAAGCAGCAATCCAACCAGATTTCTTTTCCAAAACTACTCATTGTGTGGATTTCTCGTCGTGTTTCATTGCCTGTGACTGCGGTCTCATGGGCAGACTCAAGCAACCCTGAATTTCTCCATGATTCAATGTGATTGTAATTCTGTTTCAGAACTTGTTCGCGGGTCGTGCCAAGGATCCTGGCAATCGCTTCGTTTGCTAAAATGCACTGCCCTGAAGAGTCATAGGCGACGATGCCCATTGTAGATACATCGATGAGTGCAAGGTTGAACTCAAGCGCATCGGCAATTCTCTGTTGGGTCAGTTTACGCTCGATGACGGGAGTTATTTGAGCGGAGACAAACTCCAGCATTTTCATATCTGCTTGGCTAAACCGCACTCTCTCAGTGTAACTCTGCAAAGCGATCACACCAAAAATCTCCTCACCCATTTTCAATGGCACTCCCACCCAATCCACCGAATCGGCACCTACCAGCTCCACTTCACCTTGCTGGATGAGCTGTGTAAACGCCTGCTGATCGACCAATAAAGGACAGCCGGTGCGAATTACGTATTCGGTCAAACCATGACCTGGTTTTCTTGGAGGGGAGGATTCATCGCGCTGGTCCACAGTGTAAGGAAAACTGAGCAGGTCAGCCTCGGGGTCGTAGAATGCGATATAGAAGTTATCGACCGGCATCAAATTGCCGAGGGCGCGATGGATAGAGAGATAAAGATCTTCAAGGTTCTCGGTGACCGCTGCCTGGGAAATGGTATACAACACCTCACGTACCATTTCCACCTGTTTGCGCTCGGTGATATCTATTTCTGCAGAAATAAAATAAAGCGGTTTGCCCTGATTGTCCCAACGTAGGGATGTGCTTATATCTGCCCATATAATGGAACCGTTTTTCTTAAGATATCTTTTAGTGAAGTGCGCCGTCTCCTTTTCGCCAGAAAGGATGGAATCAAACTCTGTTTGACTTAACTCAAGGTCATCAGGATATGTGATATCTTGCCACCTCTTCCCTTGGAGTTCTTCCAGGGAATAGCCCAACATTTCGCAGAACGCTTTGTTCAAATGGATCTCACCTTCAAGCGAGGTTATTGACTTCCCTACATTAGAATAGTCAAAAACATACTTGAATTTGTCCTCGCTCTGGTTCAATGCTTCCTCTGCCTGCTTGCGCGCGGTGATATCAGACCAGGTTCCAAAAATTTCTATAGGATCTCCACTGTTATCCTTAAACAATTTCAATTCATCGTACATCCAATGGTAAGAACCATCTTTAAACAAAAATCGATATTCATGCTTATGATAATTATTCTCAATTAGAGCTGAAAGAACATTAAAAACTTTAGCCACATCATCGGGATGAATATGGTTAGCCCAAAATCCTTTAGATAGAAATTCTTCCTTTGTGTAGCCCGTAATTACATATATGTTGTCACTTACGAATGTAGCATCAAAATCGCTAAAAGCATTGCATGTATAAAGCATCACCGTGCTTGAGGTGACTAACATTTCCATTCGCTGTTTCGCTCTATGGATTTCCTCTTCCGCCTGCTTGCGCGCGGTGATGTCGACCATGACCCCTTGCCAAAACAAAGGTTTGCCTATTTTGTCGCGAATCAATCGTGTTTCATCGCTCACCCATATAATCCTGCCATCGCGTGTAATGATTCTATATTCAGAAATTGATGGTACCTTGGCTGTATAGCTACGTAAATATTCTTCCATTACACGTTCACGATCATCCGGAAATACTATTTTCTCCCACAAGTCATCATCAGAAAGCCACTCCGCCGGATCATAACCCGTGATCGTTTTGAGTTGTGGGTTGATATATAGGGTTTGATATATTTTTTCCGCCGAATCTGTATAAATGACGGCAGGAACCTGTTCCACGAGAGCGCGATAACGTACCCCCATGGTCAAATTATTTATCTTCGGTTTTTTTCCCCCTATGCTTTGATTGTGAGAGTTGCTGCCCATGTCTTCTGGAGTCGGTTTTTTGGGCATCCGATCATCTCCTTGCAGAATCCATTTAAATCTAACACCTACCAGCGGTTCTGTAATTGACTGGTATATTATCTGAATGCAACAATCATGCCAGAAATAAATAATGAGTCCACACCCTACAAAAGACGAAGGGCTTAGAGAATATGAGCCCTTATGAAGTGGGTGGTTGCTGCTGCCTGACTTTGTGCACTATATAGCGATGATTTATACCATCATGGGACAACCCCAAAATTTCCATATAATCCCCCCTCTGGCAACCAATGGGTTAACTACCGAATACATAAAACTCACTGGTGAGATTGTCAGTGAAAATAATTTTCCCTCCCCGCTCACAACGAAGGGCAAGGTTGGGCTGATGCCAGTTATAAGGCATATTTCTGCCAGTGATCCATAAATACCTTTACTACCTTCGGGTCAAAATGCTTGCCCGATTCATCCAGGATGTACTGGACGGCTTCTTCCTTTGGCCAAGCCTTACGGAATGGGCGGTCTGAAATCATTGCATCATATACATCTACCGCAGTAAAAATACGCGCCGCCAGAGGGATCTGCTCGCCTTTCATTCCGCGTGGGTAGCCTGTACCATCCCATTTTTCGTGATGAAAATAGGGAATTTCCAATGCGGGTCTTAATAAAACAATGGGTTCGAGCATTTCGTAGGCATTATATGGGTGCATATGGATGGTCACCCACTCCTCAACCGTTAGTTTCCTTTGTGAATGCAGGATATTTTCTGGCACGACCATATTCCCAATATCGTGTAATACTGCGCCGCGCTGAACGTTTTTCAATTCGTGATCACTCAGCTCCATAACCTTTGCTAGCCATAAAGTCAGTTCCGTGACTCGTCGAGTGTGCCCCTTAGCCTCTTTATCATGGTACTCTACTGCAGTTGCCCAAGCCTCAAGAGTGGCATCGTAAGCCTGCATAGGGATCGAATTTGTAAAATTTAGTATCTCGGTTGGTTGTAAGATTTCATCGTCAGTCATTAGTAATCTCCTTTATGAAAATATTCACTACCTCAGGATCAAATTTTGATCCATTATGTCCTCAAATCGAGTTGATGGCGTTTTTGCGCCTTCATGGGTCTGGGGTATGAATGAAACCATTCAATTAGCACGAACCAGTCAGAACCACTCAGACGGTTTTTTGCACCATATCCAAGCGTATAGCTGCCTCTCCTCGCGTTATTACGCAGGGTTTGGTTACCATTCCCCTCGCAAACGTAACTCTCACCACTCGGCATACTCGTCACCGCCTGGTCATGGTTGGCGTCGCCATAAGTATCATTCTCCTCCGCCCTTCTCGATAGGCTCCTTGTGCTGTCATAGCTTTAATTATGCGGGCTGTAGTTCCCATTCGTCCCATGTCTACCTTCCCGATCATAAGCTGGTCCAGCCCATCGTGAGTGAAGATCTGTATCTGTGGGCTGCCTGCCTTGTAGTCCATTATAGTTATGTGATTTGAGGCAGAGATGCCCTGGCTAGGTGTCTCTACAACCTCACACTTGCATTCTCACGTCCCAGCAGCTACCTGTATGACGCTACCGTACGTGAAAGAACGCAATAAATTTGCTCATCATCAGATTTATTGGCTTCGTTGATAAGCCTTCTTAATACCATATTAGCATGGACCATCCTCTAAACAGTCTGTTAAATATTAAAAAAACCAGCTCTTTTTGCGTTTTAAGCCCTTTTTATAGTTTTTTTCCCGGTCTTTTATCATTCATCCCTAGACGTAGCATCGCGAATTAGCTTTGTGAGCAAGTGAAGAGCTTTCTTTGCGAGCAATGTTGTGCACAATTCTTCCTTCCTGTATGGTTTAATCCCTTATTTTCTGATATCGGAACATGTTTGTTTGGGTAAATACCGGGCTCACTTCTCATTTTTACTTATACCCTTTCTTGGATTACAATATACCATCCAAAGGTGGAACCCGTGGTGAGGAGCAACAAGTAATGGAATTTACCGAGGTGATCAGGAATCGGCACTCGATCCGCACCTTTAGTGACCAGCCGGTGGAACAAGAGAAGCTGCAACAGATCCTGGAGACTGCCAACCTGGCTCCGTCAGCGGGCAACCTGCAGGCATACGAAATCTATGCCGTCACCGATCTCAAAAAGCGGGATGGACTTTCCTGTGCCGCCCTGGCTCAGGATTACATTGCCAAAGCGCCTGTGGCGTTGGTGTTTTGCACACATCCCGAGCTGACCGAGGGAAAATATACCGAACGCGGCACACGCCTGTACACCGTGCAGGATGCCACGATTGCATGCACCTTCGCCATGCTGGCTGCCACAAACCTTGGTCTGGGATGCGTGTGGGTGGGTACATTCGACGAGAAAGTAGTACGCCTGATAATCGGTGCGCCTGAAAGGCAGGTCCCGGTCGTCATCCTTTCCATCGGTTACCCAGGTGAGTTCCCCGACCAACACCCTCGCCGCCCATTAGACCAATTGGTACATTGGGTAAAGTAATTACATCAGCAGTTGGATTTTGTAGGGTCGGTTTTGAATGCCACCCTGCTATTCCCAGATCTTAAGCACCGCCGCGCCGTCCAGCCTGCCCGAACGCAAATCATCCAGTGCATGGTTGGCATCTTCTAGCTTATAAGGGGTGACTGCGATCTTAACCGGCACTTTGGGGGCAAGCTCCAGGAATTCATCCCCATCCTGACGCGTCAGGTTGGCCACCGAGCGTATGATGCGTTCCTCCCATAACAGGCGGTAAGGAAATGTGGGAATATCCGTCATGTGGATGCCGCCGCTCACTACCACCCCTCCCTTGGCAACTGCTTTTAATGCATTCACCATCAGTGCACCCACGGGTGCCAGGACAAGGGCTGCATCCAGCTCCTCGGGGGGTGTTTCATCCGAGCCACCTACCCAATAAACCCCCAACTTATGAGCAAAGTCCTGCGTAGCCTCATCTCCCGGGCGGGTGAAGGCAAACACACGTTTCCCTTGATAAGCAGCCACCTGGGCAATGATGTGCCCGGCAGCTCCAAACCCATAGATGCCCAATCGCTCCAAGTGCTCCCCCGCCAGGCGGTAGGTGCGGTATCCAATTAACCCCGCACACAGCAGTGGCGCTGCTTCTAAATCGTTGTAATATTCCGATAAGGGAAAGCAGTAGCGTTGGTCAGCCACGGCATACTCTGCATAACCGCCATCCAGGGTATAGCCAGTGAACTCAGGGTTGTCGCACAGGTTCTCCTGTCCGCGCTGGCAGTAGCGGCAAGTACCATCGGTGAAACCCAACCAGGGTACTCCGATACGCTGGCCTTGGGTGAACCGGGTAACTCCTTCGCCCAGCTGAACAACCGTGCCTACCATTTGGTGGCCCAGGATGAGAGGTAACTTGGGTTCAGCCAGGTCGCCATCCAGCACATGCAGGTCGGTTCGGCACACTCCACAGGTATGCACTTTTATCAGCACCTGGCCTGAGGCAGGCTGTGGCACAGGGACTTCCGCCTCCTTTAAGGGCTGGCGTTGGGCTTCAAGGTACATGGCTCGCATCACTTTAGGGATGCTCATGGTTGCACCTGGCAGTGGGGACACAAATAGCATGCCCCTCCAAGGTATGATATCTTCTGGATGGGTGTGCTGCAATCTGGGCATGGTTGTCCGACAGATTGGCTGCTCATTAACCGCTGATACCCACCGGGTCGGTCAAACAGATCACGTTCTTCCTCACGCCCGCCCAGCTTGATCGCCTGTGTCAAGGTGTTCTGGATGGCGGTGTACAACCGTTGCCGGTCGTCTGTGCTAAGGGTGGGAATCTTGCGGGCAGGATGAATTTTTGCCTTGAACAGGATATCCTGCAGGTAGCTGTTACCAATCCCGTTGACGTGTTGGCTGGTGACTAAAAAACCCTTGACGCCCTTTTTGGTTTTATCGGGGTACTCCTCCAGAAGTTGGTTGAATTGCTCCGCAGTAAACGCCTCGGAAAGCGGTGGGATGCCCCCCTTGGCATAGGGCTGCTCAGACAATTCAGACATCTCCAATAGCTGAACAAAGCCCCACATCTGCAGGGTGAAGGTCATCACCGAGTTGTCCGTAAAGTCCCATCGCAGGTGGTACTTGGCTGGTAAAGGCTTTCCCTGCGGGTGATACAGGATACGCCCGCCTAATTCGCCGAACCACAACAAGCGTTCTTCACCAGCATGCAGGAAGATCGAGCGCCCGTAGCTACTCGCCCCAGTGATTTTTAAGCCAGTGAGGATAGCCGCATACTCCTCAGTTGTTTTGCTTAACCATAAAAACTTGTGCATTAGCACACCACGGCTAAAGTGTTGGAAGGTCTTGCCGGTAAGGGTGGACTGCATTTGTTGGGCAATTGTCACGGCTTCGGGCATTTCAAGCATAGTTACTTTTCCTTTTCGATGGCAATGCGGTGCTCACGGAAATGTACATCGGTGTTTGCCCGGATGAGTTGCAACAGGGAAAGGCATCATCCGGAAAGTCATAAGAATAGGGTTGAGTGAATTGATCATCACGAAGGGCTTCAATAACAGTCATCACACCCCGGTATAGGCTGCGAAACTCGATGACCGCCGATGATAGTGATCGATCCTTGTTATCCGAATATACCTGTGCATTGAAGCGATGGACGTCGTCCCAGGAAGTCATGACTGGATACTGGGGAGGCTGCCCCGTCATGACCATCCCCAGCCGGTCCAGCAGGTATTTTTCCCAGGCGGAGAGGTGGCAGAGGATATCCTTGATTGACCATTCCCCCTTAACGCCTGGGGTGACCATATCCGCTTGACTCATGCCAGCACAAATGTGTTCAACTTTTCCCCATTCCTGCTCAAACTCAGTCAGCAATTCAGAACGGGCGGAAGAAAACGGTTGTCTATCCATTGAGTTGCTCCAATCTGTCCACCAAACCAGCCAGCACGTCAAATGCTTTCTCGACCGGTTCACTTGAGGTGAGGTCGATCCCCGCCATCTGAAGAGCATCCAGCGGGTACATCGAGCCGCCCAGCTTCAAGAAATCAAGATACTTCTGTGCAGCATCCGGCTTACCGGAAAGGATGCTATCCACCAGGGCATGCGCACCGGAGATACCCGTAGCATATTGATAGACATAAAAGTTCATATATATGTGACCGAACTGTGCCCAGGTAATGCCAATCCGATCGTGGTCAAACTCCACTTCATCACCATAGCCCTCCTTGAACAGGTCAGCAGTAAGTCCGATGAGAATATCTGCATTGATGGGCTGTCCCTTCTCTGCCCGGTTGTGCAACTCGAGCTCGAAGCGTGCCAGGGTGGGCATGATGAAGAAGTAGCGATGATAGTTCGACATAGCCTCCTCAATCAGGCTGACTTGGAATTCAGGAGAAGTTTGGGTCTCGAACAAGTGGCGGCGCACCATGGCCTGATTGAAGTTGGAAGCAACTTCAGCCACGAAGAGCGAGTAGCGACTGTAGATGAACGGCTGAAACAACCGGCTGTGAAAGGAGTGCAGCGAGTGACCCAGCTCGTGTGCCAGCGTGCTCAAGCTGAATACATCATCAGCATAACTCATCATGATGAAAGGTCGTGTGCCCATAGATCCGCTGGAGAAAGCGCCCTCGCGCTTACCCTTGTTACGGGCATAATCCACCCAGCGCTCCTCCAGGCATCCACGCTGCAGGATATCGACATACTCCCTGCCTAAAGGAGCCATGCCTTCTGTAATCCATTCCACTGCCTGGCAGAATGGGATGACCGGTTTTTGAGTAGTAAGTGGAGCTTTGATAGCATAAACGTGGAATGAGTCGTAGCCTAAAAGCTTTCTGCGTATGCTCCAGTAGCGCTGCCAGGTAGGCAGGTTCTTCTTGAAGACCTCGATCAGGTTGTGGAAGACCTCCACGGGGATATTGTTGGGTGCCAATGAGGCATGCAATGAGGATTCATAACCGCGTGCCTTGGCGTTGAATACATCCTGCCGTATGGTTGCAGTGAGGGTGGCGGCCATGGTACTTTTTAATTTGAGATACCCATCGGAATAATTCTCCCAGGCAGTTCGGCGCACTTCCCGGTCGGGGTGGGTGATCAGGGCGCTGATGTTTGCCTGCCCGATTTCGTGAAGGGTACAATCTGAAGCAATGGCTGGCTGAAAGTTTAGCTCGGCGTTATTGAGCGCATTATAGATGCTGGTGGCAGCAAAAAAAGGGTCATTAACCATTGCCAGTACCTCTTCCACCTCACCAGAGCGTACATGTGTTTGCCGTTTCTCCAGCTTATCCACATAATGAGCGAAGAATGCCAGTTTTGGCTCATCCTGCATCCATTGGCGCAGCCTGGAAAAGCCAATCTGCATCAGCTCAGGGTCGAAGAAGGCGGTGGTGGCACTGAATTTTGCCATCAGGCTGCGTCCCTGCCCATTGCGGGCAGCCGCCTGCTGGTCAAGCGTGTCCACTGCATAGGCATTACTGGCAAACAAATTGATCTTGCCCATCAATGTGCCAGCGTCCTGATAAAGCTGGATGAATGCTAATAACTTTTCCGGATTTTCACCCAGGTGCCCCTGGCAGGCAGAAAGAGCAGGTAGCATATTGGTTAACTCGCTGCAGGCAGCCTCCCAATCCTTAGGCGTAGAAAAGACCGAGGCGAGGTTCCAGGTCTGCTCGGATGGGACTTCACTACGGGAGGGGAGGGTGGTCGTATTCGTCATGATTTGCTCCTGGAGTTAAATTCTAAATCAAAGGTGATTCTAAGGTTTTGTAATGAGTGCATTCCCTTGGGTTATTATAATCCTTGTAAATACAGCTTAAGCCGGGAGAAAATGTATATTCATTCTATGGATTGGCTACAGGCAGCGCTATCTAACGCCTGGAAAATGATAAAATCGGGAGGGTAAAAGATGATGAATATTCCAATTGACTGGCTTCTAAAAGACGATCCCTGGATTGAATATCGGACCAGGCTAGACTTGCTGGGACAGCCCGAAGATGACCCGCAGGTCAGGTTGGCGTTCCAGTCCTTGATGGCGTACCCCTTGGTGCAAAACCTTGTTGCTGAGCTTTCAGGCTGGCCAGGTACGGTTATCTCCAGCCATAAGAGCGCCGGGCAGCCTTTCCATAAGTTGACCTTCATCGCTGACCTGGGGCTCAAAGCCAGTGATCCCGGTATGGAAGCCATCATCAGCCGCATCCTGGAGCACCAATCAGACGAAGGACCCTTCCAGCTGTCTGCCAACATCCCGGTCCACTTTGGGGGTTCAGGCACAGACCTATGGGCATGGGCGTTGTGTGATGCCCCGCTCATCGTGTATGCCCTGGCAAAATTTGGTTTACAGGATGATCCAAGGGTGAAGGATGCAACCCATCACCTAGCTGGATTGATCCGCGGGAATGGCTGGCCTTGCACGGTCTCAAAAGAGTTGGGGAAATTCCGTGGCCCAGGGCGCAAGGGAGATCCCTGTCCTTTTGCTACCCTCGCCATGCTGAAGGCATTATCCGCCATAGATGAATGGCATAATACATCTGAATGCCGCACAGGTGCCGAAACCCTGCTCAGCTTGTGGAGCGAGAGCCTCACCCAACACCCCTATATGTTCTATATGGGCACCGACTTTCGTAAGCTCAAGGTACCCTTCGTGTGGTACGACCTGATGCATGTATTGGACATCTTATCCCGCTTTGAATGGCTGAAGGATGATCCCCGCCTTCTCGAACTACTCGGGGTATTAAAGAGCAAGTCTGATGAACAAGGGCGCTATACCTTAGAATCAGTCTGGACTGCCTGGAAAGATTGGGAATTTGGACAGAAGAAGGTGCCATCCAAGTGGTTAACCCTGCTGGCATGGCGCATCCTCGGTAGGGTGGAAACAGTCTCAATTTCATCCAATCCGGGATAATCCACGGAACAATTTACCTCACTCTTACATCGGATTATTAGGTATAATTTGATAATAATTGTGGTATTATCGGGGAAATTGATCAAAGCCAGGATGAGTGAATACCCGGTATCACGAAGGAGGAACCAATGCGTATTAATCTAAGCAGTGTCATGGTGGATGACCAGGAGAAGGCACTGAAATTTTACACCGAAGTGTTGGGATTTGTTAAAAAGGCGGATGTACCTGTTGGGGAGTATCGCTGGATTACTGTTACCTCCCCGGAGGGTCCGGAAGGTATCGAGCTGGTGCTCGAGCCGATGGGTTTCCCTCCCGCCAGGGATTATCAAAAAGCATTATTCGAAGCTGGTATTCCTCTCACCGCTTTTCTTAGCGCCGATCTTCAGAGCGAGTATCAACGACTCGGAGGCAAAGGAGTGGTCTTCCGCAGCGAGCCTCAAAACTATGGCACCTTCCTATCGGTCTTATTTGAGGACACCTGCGGCAACCTGATCAACCTTGTACAACCCGTAATTTAACGCGTAGGAAAGATTCAATCAACGACCGATGTAAGGACGGATAATTTTCAAAGGACCCCGACGACCTCTTCTTCTCCGTCCAAAATCCCAAGTAAAATATGGACTGATGGGCTCATCGAACAGGTAAATTTGATAAACGAATAGGAACATAGAGGGAATAGATGAGATGACTGGAGTTAGAGTTCTGGTTGGCACACGCAAAGGTGCATTCATATTGATTTCCGATTCCCAGCGGGAACAATGGGATATCCATGGACCATTATTTCCTGGTTGGGAGGTTTTTCACATCAAAGGTTCGCCAGGAAATCCCGACCGGTTATACGTATCGCAATCCAATGATTGGTTTGGGCAGGTGATGCAACGTTCGAATGATGGTGGCAAGACATGGGAAACGGTTGGTAACAAGTTCATCTATGCAGGAACCCCAGACACACACCAGTGGTTCGATGGTTCACAACATCCCAGGGAGTTCAAACGCGTGTGGAAGCTCGAACCCTCCCTGACTGATCCAGATACTGTATACGCCGGTGTGGAGGATGCCGCTTTATTTCGTTCAAGTGATGGCGGTCAAAGCTGGCAGGAGCTTTCGGGCTTGCGCCAGGCGAAAGGACATTTATGGTCTCCAGGTGCAGGTGGCTTGTGCCTCCATACCATTTTGCTCGATCCCGGAAATCCAAACCGGATAATCACCGCCATATCCGCAGCTGGTTCTTTTCGTTCAGATGATGGTGGCCAGACCTGGCTCCCGGTGAACAAAGGTCTACAATCCAATTATGAGCTTCCTGACCCAAGCACTGAAGTAGGTCATTGCGTGCATTCCATTACCATGCATAGTGCACATCCGAATGTGTTGTTCATGCAAAAACACTGGGATGTGATGCGCAGTGATAACGCAGGCGATAGCTGGTACGAAATCAGTGGTAACCTGCCGTCTGATTTTGGGTTTGCCATCGCAGTGCACGCGCATGAACCGGAAACCATCTACGTCGTGCCGATCAAAAGTGACTCGGAGCACTATCCTCCCGAGGGTAAATTGCGCGTCTACCGAAGCCGGGCTGGTGGAAATGAGTGGGAAGCTCTGACTCATGGATTACCGCAGAGTAATTGCTACGTTAACGTTTTACGGAGTGCCCTGGCAGTTGACTCACTAGATCCTTGCGGGGTATATTTGGGTACCACGGGTGGGCAAGTGTATGCCTCTACCGATTCGGGTGATCACTGGACAGCCATTGTCCATGATCTGCCACCCGTGCTTTCAGTCGAGGTTCAGTGCCTTACCTAATTCGGGTGGTGCTCCCCATTCCGCTACAGTCTTTAGCCAAGACTGGTCGCGAAGTCGCAGTCAGGGTTGAAGGCACTGCCTCATTGGATACTGTGTTAGACACATTGGAAACAAGCTATCCCATGCTGCGCGGGACGATCCGCGACCAGGTTACCAAACAGCGGCGTCCTTTCATGCGCTTCTTCGCCTGTGGAGAGGATTTATCGCAAGAGCCAACCTCCAATCCACTGCCGGAGATGGTGGCATCAGGCGAAGAACCCCTCAGGATAGTGGGTGCCATGGCGGGTGGTTGAGTCTGGGAATTGGGATCCTATGATCGCTTGCCTCAGGAATTTAAAACTCCATCAACTATTACTTCAATTTTTTTGCGCTCATCGCTTCTCAATCCAGCAGTGTGCGCATTATCAGGCAAATTTATGTGGGTGAACCACCGAGCGGTTTGTTGGATGCATAACGCTGGGGTTTGAGGGTGGTATTGGATGTATTGAAAAAGCTCAACGGCTGGCTCTACCTGCCCCTGCACATGCACCATGGTAGCTGCCATTCCAGCCAGGGCATATAAGCATAAAGGCACCGTTTGGTAATTTCGGGATTGCTTGAGAGCTTCTCTGAAACATCCATCTGCTTTAGTTATCTCTCCCAGCCCGACATATCCGAACCCTAACCGGCATAGTGTCGTGCAAATCCCCCAATGATGTCCAAGCGATTTGAATATCTGATGGCCTTCTGCTGCTAGCTGCACTGCTTGTTGGTATTCCTCAAGGAAGTATGCGCTCTCGCTCATGCGGCTTAAAGCATACCCTTTACCAGTTTGGTTATTCGTTTTCTCGAATATAACCAGTGCCTGGCGATGATATTCCTTCGCCTTATCAAATTCTCCCAACCCATCTGCAGCCAATCCCATCTTGCTGGATGCGAATGCCATGCCCCAATAATTTCCCAGGCGCTCGAAAATTTCATAGCATTTTTGCAAACTCTCCAGTCCACGCGCATACTCACCAAGCAGGAAGTAAGCATGGCCCAACCATAACAAATAGGTTGGCCACATGGAATTTTGGCTTTCCTTACCAAGTAGGATGGCTCGCTCCAATTGCTCCATTGCGAGTTCATATTCACCCCGGAAAGATGCATTTACCCCAAGGTTATGGATACATTCAGAGAGTTCGCTATTCAAACCGAGAGCACTTAAAGGCTCAAGGCATTTTCGCGATATCGTCTCACTCTCTTCGATTTGTCCCAGGTTACACAGTAAAAACGCCTGGTGTGTACAGGCACTTAAATAGATCGGATCTTTTTCCAAATCAAGCACATTCTGAGAAAGGAGGGTATCTCTCCTGGTTTGAGCAATATTCATGAAGGCGTCTTTTCCTTCATACCAGCCAAACGCCGCATAAAAAGCCAGTAATCCAGCCAGGATTTTCCTGACCTTGTCTCCTTCCCAATGGACTATTGCCCAATTAACCGCAAAACGGATGTTATCCATCTCTTTTCGTACTTCATCCGAGGCGATATACATCTGGTCACCCAGTAAATTTGATTCCCGCTGGGTTAAAAATTGTGTGTAATAAAGGCAATGCTGATTACAGGTTTCATCCCAGCTAGGTAATGAGGCCTTTAGCTTTTCAATACCATACTGCCGCAGCAAACCATGCATAAAAAAACGACCGGTATGAACCCTGCTTAGCATTGATCGATCCATTATGCCGGTAATCTGACTTATACTGACTCTGGCTACCCCCACGGCTGCCTCCCGGTCAAAGCCTCCTTGAAAGATCGAGAGCTTACAAAATACATCCCGCTGTGATTCATTCAGTAATTGCCAAGAACTATCAAATGTAGCCCGTAAACTATGGTGCTTGTCATCCACATCGCGCTTATCAGTGTTGAGGAAATCCAGGTTGTTCTGGATCTCTTCACTGATCTCTTTGAGAGAAAGTACAGGTGTCCAGGCTGCTGCCAGCTCGATTCCGAGGGGCATTCCCTCCACAAGCCAACAAATGTGAGTGATACAGCTTCGATCTACCTCAGAATACTCAAATTCGATATTTGCTTGCTGGGCGCGCTCGGTAAACAGGCGGAGTGCACTCGAATCTACTGGAAGCAGTTCGCCAGGGTTTTGAGGTACTGGAAGGCCTGTAACGGGAAAAATCCATTCCCCCATTAAATCTAACTTTTGCCTGGAAGTAACCAGTATTTTGATGTGAGGAGCACGTCCAAGGATTTCCGATAGCAGTCCAGCGCTTATCATCAAATGCTCAAATCCATCCAACAACAACAAGATTGATCGGTTCTTCAAATAATCCAGTAATTGATGTTTAGAGTCAAGCTGAGTCTCTAAAGAATCAATCTTAAACTGAATTGCATCAGCAATGGCATGCACAAGGTAATCGACAGATGCGATCCCTTCCAATGGAACAAAATAAGTCCCATCTGCATAATTATGAAAACTTTTGGTGACGGCCCGGATGGCTAAACGTGTCTTACCAATCCCACCTGGTCCTGTCAGAGTCAATAAACGGCAGGTGGGGTTGGTGATCAAGGTAACAATCTGTACCAGCTCCTGTTCTCGACCTATAAAGCTCGTTTGGGGGACAGGAAGATGAAATACTGACATCAGCGTAGTATCACTTCCAGGTCTTGCCCCCTGTAAGATCTGCGTATACAGCGACTGAGTCTCCTGAGAGGGCTCAACACCCAGCTCTGCCTGCAAAATATCCTGGCATTTTTCATAATGCTCCAAGGCATGCGCCCGCTGGCCATCTAATACGTACAGGAGCATACACTTCCTGTGAGCTTGCTCATCCAGCGGATCTATCTCGAGCAATCGCCGGATGAAATCTTGTCCTTTCTGATAATCTTCTATTTCTATGGCATGGGAGATCGCTGAATGCAATCCGTGCTTTACCACCTCGTTTACCCGCTCCTGTTGTAACCGGCGCCAATCTTCAAAATCCAGGCAGTCACGGATATTGAACCCCTGTAAGAAATCACCCTGATATACATCTAGAGCTTGCTCTAGCTCACCCCCCGCCAGTTTCCCTTCCAGGTCAGTCACATCAAGATACACATTGGCACCCGGCTTAATGCCTACCACATCACGTGAGACCTCTAAATAATCCGCCAGCTCTCTATGCAATAGTGACAAAGCCACTCTTAAGCTGGTCATGGCTTGGTTCTCAGGGCTCTCGGGCCATAACAAGGCTGCAAGTACATTCCGATTACACATTCCCCCGCGCATTGCCAGGTAGACCAGGATTGCCTCAGCCTTGCGTGAACCCAGGTCCTTGAGCGCCTGGCCATTTACCCGAAGGTCAAATCCACCCAATACCCTAATTTCTAACATCTTCTCCACCCAGGCAACCATGAATGCGGTTTGCTCAAGTAATTCAATTGGAAGAAAAAAACATCCAAGAAAAATACTTTGGAAATCAACCCCGCTTAATGGTTATTTAACGAATCCTTTACGAGTTACCTCTATTATACAGACAGAAGATGCAAATAAGCAAGGAGATAGGTGCCATGGATCAAAATAATAAAATTCTGTTTCTCTTTCATACCAGCTTTGCTTTATGGATTTTATCTATTGCCGTAATAACCCATGTTTGGGTGTGGACGCTTATTTCCCAAAATGAGATCGGGAGAAGGAAAGGACCGGGATTAAATATAAAAGCATTGTAGAAAGGAGGAGCCGAGCAATTCGTTGTGGGATGAATATCAGATCATGTCAATTCCATTACCTTATAAAGCGTCAATAAATTCGCATAAATTTGTTTCAGAAAAGGAGAACCTAAAATGAGCCTTAAAACTTTAATGATCATCAAAGCTGTCGTTTGCCTGACCCTTGGAGCCATCTTGCTACTTGTGCCTAATTTTTTGTATTCTTTCTTTGGCACAACCCTCAACGATGCCGGTGTTTTCGCTGCCCGAGAGTATGGCGCAGCCTTGATTGGTACGCTTTTCTTAACCTGGTACGCCAGAAACGCAGCGGAATCACAAGCCCGCCGGGCGATCATCCTGGATCTATGCATTTACGATGCCATCGGTGTTGTGATCACGATCATTGCCACGCTTTCAGGGGTCCTAAATTGGCTTGGTTGGGCAGTAGTGGTCCTGTACCTATTCTTCGCAGTCGGTTACGGCTATTTCTGGTTCCAAAAGCCTGCCGCTCAGCCTGGTCAGGTTTAGGTTATCAAAATTGTGAGAATTGATCATCCCGTTTTACCTTGTGAGGAGAAAAATCGAGTACTTCAATTCAAGCGACCACAATCCAATGGTTAGCTGCACACATTTCTTCAGCCCCCTTCATTATGTTACTCTTAAAGGGGGCTCTATTGTGTTGAAAATCGAATAATTGATCGCAGGTAACTTCATCCAAAGACTTCGTAGGCGATAAATTCAGGAGGGTGTGATGACAACCAAAGTATTATTAGATGGTAAAGAAGCTCTGGAAGGGTTAAATGCTGATAAGATGACCGAGCTCTATGCCAAAGATTTTTTATTTGAGGCTCCTTCATCCAATGATCGGATTACTGACCGAGCATCACTCAGTAATTATTATCAACAACTCTTCAGCCTTCCAGAAGTGCGTTTTTCTGATTTCAAGATACTTGAAGCGGATCATTTTGCTACCATCGAATGGAACTGGAGCGGGGTGAGCCCTATTACCGGGAAGCCGTATCAAGTGAGAGGCGTCTCAGTCATTGAATTGACAGGTGGAAAGATAAGCCGTGAAACCCTCTACTTCGATCCTAAGTCATTTTGGTCTTCAGAATAATCCCAAACTGTTCTAAGGCTCTTCGCGGTTGATTTATTAATTCATTATTCCAAATTGGAGACGATCCTTCCCAAGGCTTCCCCGAAACGCTTGTTCTCCTCCAGCGTGTTGTAATGCACCGGTCCCACGCGCACCATGCCTCAGCGCTCCTCCAAGCCCAGGCGTTTGGTCACTTCCAGGGCATAATAATTCCCATCCCAGACGTAAATATCATTTTCGTCCAGCTTTGGAGTTTATCCTGAACGTAGTGAAGGACCACCTGGCGGGGAGGAATCGGGCGGGTTTCTAAACCCGCCCCTACATTCAATGTGAATGCACAGGTGGGCACGCGCTCCTCCAGCCGTTTCGTATCCGTGATGCCATAGACGCTCACTCCCGGCGTTTCCGCCAGGATGTCCAACACCACCCAGCGGGAGAAAAGGAGATGACAACACAATCTACACGCACACCCCAGGCAATTGGAACACCCGCAACTTGCTGACCGTGCCGAAGTGGCAGAATGGTCGCGTGTTCACCTTTAAACGGTTTACAGCTGGATCAAGAAAGGCAAGCTTGAGACTACCCAATTTGGCTCACGCACCTCCCAGGCTCCCGAGGGTGCAGTTAGTAAATTGCTGTTTCAATCGCAAAGGGTTCACATGTGAAGTATTGACAGTTTTCGGGTCAAGCTTGGTCCACAATTCCATCTTCAATAAGACGATTGTTTTGGCCTACGGGCAGGCTACCAGATGCAGGTATTTCTGACATTCTTCAAGAGTCAATGAGCGGGTAAGGCGCGATTGTGCCAGTGCGGCTACATTCATGACATCCAAAATATAAAGGCGTATCGTTCCATCTTGAAAACTTCCTGTAGCGAAACGTTTTCCATCCGGGGTGAATGAAACGAAATCAATCCAACCGTCATGCCCGGTTAAGGTGAGCAACTCCTTACCTCTATGTGCTTCACTCGAGATATCCCATACTTTCGCAGTTCCATCATGACTGCCAGTAATAAGAAGTGAACCATCTGGGCTGAAAGCCACGGCGATCACGGAAGCGGTATGCCCTGCTAGGGTGAATATATTGTTCCCGGAAGAAACATCCCATATTTTGGCGGTCTGATCCATACCGGCTGTTGCGATTCGATTCCCATCTACACTAAAAGCGATCACATAGACAGGCTGCGTGTGACCTTTAAGCGTTAAGATCTCCAAACCAGTAGCGATTTCCCATACCTTAACTGTTCCATCAATGCTGCTTATAGCGATCAACTTTCCATCAGGACTAAAGGTAACACTGATAATATCACCAGCATCTCCTGCTAGTTTTAACAATTCGCGACCGGAGGCGGTATCCCACACTTTTATTATGCCACCATTGTCTGCTGTTGATACTTGTGCTCCTGATGGACTAACAGCTATTCCAGCATACAGAGAGGTGTGATCTACCACAAAAGTTGCGACCTCTGTGCCCTGCTTTGCATCCCATATCCTCACTGTATTGTCCATGTCCACGGTTGCGACATATGTCCCATCCAAACTAATATTCCCAGCAATGATTGGAGCTGAGTGACTTAGAAGGCTCTTTGAAATCCACCGGCTTTTCCCATCCTTTAAAATGTCCCATGTATTGGCTTCTATCTCGTTTGGGTTGATGAAACGGTTGGTCACTAGGCGAGTTTCGTCGAAGAGACTACCTGAGAATCCCGGCAGTGTGACTAGCTCACGACTGCCTCCTGGAGAAACATCCCACACTTTTGCAGTCCCATCACGGCTCGCAGTGGCTAGCCATACCCCGCACCACTCAAATGATGCTTCAGGAGGTGCAGTACACTTTGGATTGTAAGCCACATCATTGATCGCACCTGAATGACCTGCCAGATTGAACAGGCGCTTTCCTGTCTGCACATCCCATACACTCACGGTTCCATCCTGGCTTCCTACAGCCAACTGACTTCCATCTGGGCTAAACTCAATGCCTAAGACAACTGCTGTAAATTCCCCCATGGTAACCAGTTCCTCTCCAGTCATAACATCCCAGATCTTTAGCTCTGTCATTGCTGTTACAAGGTGTTGACCATCTTGGCTGAAGGCAAGCGCGTTAGCGGCATACGGCAGAGAAAGATATTCTTCCCAGGTTCCTGTTTTCCATAGATATGTCCTTTCATCATCCCCCGACGTTGCAAGGTATTTCCCAGTCGGACTGAAGGCGACCGGAGCGTACTGCCCATCAAAAGTTAGAATTACTTTTCCCGTATTCACATCCCAGACTTTAGTACTCTCGGATCCACCGGTTGCCAGGAGTTTACTATCTGCACTGAAGGAGACTTTCCATATGATATCCGTATGACCGGTAAGCGAGCGCAACTCCTGTCCACTCAAAACATTCCATAGCCTCACCGTTTTGTCATCGCTGGCTGTTGCCAAAACCCTCCCATCTGGGCTAAGTGCGATGTCCTCAATGGTTTGGCTGTGACCGTTCAGAGTCAGCAGTTCTTTTCCCGTTGCAGCTTCCCAGAGTATTACTTTTTTGTCACTGCCTGCAGTTGCTAACAACTTTCCATCTGGGCTATATGTGACAGCTGAAACCTCACCACGATGCCCAGTCAGGCTGTAATGGATTCTGGAATTTTGTATCGCCCGGTGAAGAGCATCTTGTACCTCGTATGGAACCGGTAAGTTGGTTAATTTCGATTCCGAAACCGCCTCGATTGCCAGTAGTTCGCTGAGTTCTGCATCCTTAGTTAAATTATTAATTGAAGCGAGGGCTAATTCGCGCGCAGAGGCGAGATGCGTTTGTTTATTGGCGGTATTACGCTGAACGAAAGCAGCGATTGCCATGATCAGAGCAAGGAACATTATGCCACCTAAATAGTAGGCACGCTGTCGTAATTGCCTGGCTGTACGTGTTTGTCCTTCTGCACGTCGTCTTTCAGATTCAGCTAACTTGCGCATAGCTTCCAATTCGCGCTGTCGTTGCTGCTCCCGTTCAATCGACTCTTGCTCCACTATGGCTTTGGATGTTTTTAAATATTCCCGCTCCAGCAAATTCAAATCTTCCGTATGAGTTTCCGCCCATTCCAATGCCTGTGCCAGGCGCGTGCCTCGATAAACCAGCTCCGGGTCGTTTCCTTGTGTTTCCCATTCCCGTGCAGACTCGGTAATATGGCGATGCAAACGCAGCCATTCCCGATTCTCTGACAGCCATTCGTGTAATCTGTTCCACTCACGGATCAGCGCTTCATGAGCTACTTCGGCAGTTGCCTCTGTTGTAGTGACAAGCCGCGCATCTGAAAGCATTTTCAAAACGGTTTCAGTTGCTTTGCCTAGTGTCGATGCTGATTCAGACGGTGGGATAATCTCGCTCAGCAAAACCCGGCGGCGAGTCTCTTGCGAACCTTCTCCTAACTCCGTGAGGCGTAGGAAGATATTACGGGCGATGAACTGTTCATCAATCGATAGTTGGGTATATACCAATTCAGCAGTTTTTGCGATTGCTTCATGGATTCCACCAGATTCCGCGTAGCCAGCCAGGGTGAGCATGCGCCCACTTCGACGACGCCAGGTTTCCAACAAAGCGTGTGATAGCAATGGAAGTGCACCCGGTTCAGGAGAGTGGTCGCCGTCTGCTCCAATGTCGCGGAGCAGTAAATCCACAAGACCCGGCTCAAACAACCATCCATGGGCTTTTGCTGGTTCTTCAATCGCGCGGCGTAGCTCGTTAGTGTTCATCGGACCGATGTATTCCTGGTTCTGGCTAAGGATTTTGCGTAGGTTTTCATAGGGTGCGCATGCAGCATAAAAATCTGCTCGAAGGGCAATGACTACAAATGCCGATCCTTCCTCTGCAGTATTAAGTAACCTATCGATGAAGATCTTCCGTTCCCTTTCACTCTGACCTGAGGCGAATAGCTCCTCAAATTGATCTACGACAAGGAGAAGATGTCCTTGTGATGTATTGTTGTTTATATCACTGGACAATCCTGGGTTAAGAGTGCACTCGGTGGGTGTGATAACTTGTACAAGCCATAATCTGCGATCCTGTTTCAGGACCGGGATCAATCCCGCTCTTATCAATGATGATTTACCGCTACCCGATGCACCGATGATTGCCAGAAACCGAGAGCTCTTTGTCTCTTCTCTAGAATGAATCTGGTCAACCAGGTGGGAGACCAACGCTTCGCGACCGAAAAATATTCCCGCATCTGTTTCATCAAAAAACTGAAGTCCCTTGAAGGGTGGATCACCAGGTGCAGGAGGTTCACGTTTTAAAAGATGTGAAACTTTTTCTAACCTCCCGTCGCGTATCGATTCATATAGTCGGATCGTTTCCTCGCTTGGCTCGACATCCAAATCACTGATAAGTGCACGGCGGCAGATCTCATATTGGGCAAGCGCCGCACTTCGTTGGCCATCCAATGCGAGTAACCGCATCAATTGCTGGTGGGCTTCCTCGAGCCAGGGTTCAAGTTCCACCTGACGGCGAGCAAATGGAACTGCTTGTTGGTATTCTCCGCGATGTTCGTGATGGTCAGTGATGAGGCGCAAGGCTTCTAAGGCTTTCCCTTTGAACTGTTCACGTTTGAGTAGGAGCCACTCTTCAAATAAATTGCTTTCGATGGAAGGAAAACCTGTAAGGAAATCCCCTTGATACAGGGCGATGCCCTGCTTGAGTTTCTCAATGTCTATTGTTTTTAGCAATTCGGTGAATTGGGACGCATCAAATTCGAAGTTACTCGAGGGATTAAATTGTAGATTTTCGCGGCTGATAAAAAGATATGGAGGATTTGCATCATCATCCCCAATCACTTTTCGAAGATCTGCCAGGGCGTAGCGCAGATTTGCCAGCCCTGATAAAGTCGCACTTTCAGGCCAGAGTATTTCCGCCAGCATCTCACGGTTGTGCGGCCGATCCATTTCGACAACTAGGTAAACGAGGAGAGCGCGTACTTTATTCGATTCAAACTTATTTTGAATCGGTATTTCAGATGTGACTTGTAGGGGACCAAGCACGGAAATTTTCAATGTGTTCATGCATCCCTCCAGCTCAAGAAACACAAGCCTGAACTGAATCTATTATACAGCTTACCCCACGTTTTCCCCACGACTAACTGCTAGTATAAGCATGTTAGTACAGCAAATATCAGACAATCCGATTGGAGGAACCCATGAAACAAATAACTTTTCTATGTTGTATTGCCATTCTACTGACTGCCTGCAGCCCTTCACCCCAAGAAATGGTCAACTCTTGGCAAGAAGCCTTGAACAAAGGCGATATTAATGCGGCACTCTCGTTCCTTGCTGAAGATGCAAAAGTCACAATTGTACCTCCCGCAGAAGGTGACGGTGTCTACAATGGTCACACGGAAATTCGCGGTTGGTACGAGACAATTGTTGCGGGTAAAGGTTCGGGCTCATTAAGAGACTGCGAAACAGCCAGCGAAACCATTACTTGTCTTTCCACTTATTCTGATGAAGGCTTAAAAGCGATGGGCGTAGACTTCATTGAGGGAGAGTGGCTTGCCTCAGTGCGCGATGGGAAAATCCAGTCCTATACCTTTACCATTACTCCTGATTCTCTAGCAAAATTTCCTGCACCGGATTCCTCACCTATAGAAGCCCTCGCTGGTTTGGTCGATGACGTGATTGGTACCTGGTGGTTTTCTAGGGGAGGGGTGATGATAGAATTCAAAGCGGATGGCACCTACCGGGCCTTCTCAGGATCAAGTAACATTGGGCAGGTTGACTCAGGCAATTATGATTTTGATGTGGGAAAGATTACATTTACGAATGCCACTACCTGTGGTGACAAACCCGCAACGTATGAAGCTTTCGTGACCACTGAGGCCGGCAACCGCATTTCGCTGCGTATGAATCTTGTTGACAGCGACTTATGTAAGGATCGAATGGAGGCTCTTTCCGTGATTGGTAAATACTATAATCCATGACGCGTGAGATGTATCCAATGGCACCAGTAAAAGATCGCTACCTTTCCTATCTCCTGCGCCTGTGGTTCGTAAGACAAAACGGCTACGGGATTTGGCGGGCATCGCTTGAGGACCCACATGATGGCACAAGAAGCAGTTTTGCGAACATGGAAGCGCTGATAAACTTTCTTTACCAGCAAATCCAAGGTAGTGGAGACAAGAAACCTGATAGCGATCTTTCTCTTTTTTCCTGATACCTCGTGAAGCTATTGGATCCGAAATCATGGGATAGAAGTGGATACTGTTGATATAAGAGAAGAGGTGGGACAGATGGAAACAGAAGTTAAAGTCACTTTTCCGATGTCTCACAACTCCTTGAGAAGCGTCGAGGAGTATTTAAAATGATGGGCAAGCACTTTAAATGCAAAATCGCTAAGCGACAGCTGGGCGATCTCTGTTGCAAAGCCTCGGTGGATTAGGACCATATCACCAAACGATTGAGGTCGGCGATAATATGCAGCTTTCGATTCATACCGCCCATGGTTTCAGAAGGACACCTGAACCATTCGTCTGCGATGATCTATGGCGGTACCGCCAGGTAGTGTGCTCCATTCACCATGTGGCAGTGAAGACCGTCAAGAAGACGGGGTAAGATAATCTGCTGAGAGCTGGGAAGCCTGCCCCCAGCACGACAGGCTGCTGCGTATCCAAACGCCAAAGCGCTGCTCTACACACTACCGGGAAACCATATCAAGTGAGGGGACCACCAGTCATTGAGCTATCAAATGGCAAGGAAGTCCGCGAATGCTACTACTACGATCCAAAGTCTTTCTGGTTAGCAGAATGAATGGTTACAAACTGTTCGAAACATCTTTGCGATTGTTTTGATAAATCATTATTTCAGATTGGAGGCAATCCTCCCCAACCCCTCCCCAAACCGCTTTATCTCCTCCAGCGTGTTATAGTGCACCGGACCCACGCGCACCATGCCTCCGCGCTCCTCCAAGCCCAGGCGTTTGGTCACCTCCAGGGCGTAATAGTTCCCATCCCACACGTAGATATTAGCTTCGTCCAGCTCCTCGGCCACCTGGCGGGGAGATTTCCCTTTAAGCGTAAAGGCGCAGGTGGGCACGCGTTCTTCCAGCCGTTTCGTATCCGTAATGCCATAGACGCTCACTCCAGGGGTTTCCGCCAGGATATCCAATAATGTGTGGCTCAGATCGAACTCATAGCTGCGGATGGCGGACATGCCCAGCTTGAATTTCAACCGCCGCCCGGAGTAATCATTCGCATAGCGCTCTGCCTGCTCGGCTCCAAACCTCTCTCCCACCCATTCGATATACTCCAGTGCCCCCAGCACGCCGCACATGCCCTCGAAGTTGCCTGTACCAGTCTCGAACTTCCCCGGCGGGTCCTTGGGTGCCGGGCGGACTTTGTAAGCCGTCAGGCGATCGAGCAGGTCATAGCGCCCGAAGAGCACGCCCATGTGGGGACCAAAAAACTTATAGGATGAGCAAACCAAAAAGTCACATCCCAGGCGCTGCACGTCGATAGGACTGTGCGGGGCATACTGCACCGCATCAATATAGATCAGTGCTCCCGCCTCATGCGCCATCTGGGTGATTTTTGCCACCGGGTTGATCGTCCCCAGGGCATTGGAAGCATAACCAACTGCCACCAGGCGCGGTTTACGCGCTAGGGCAGCCTGCATCTCGTCCATGTTGAGCGTGCCATCTTCGGGGTGAAAGTCCACCCAAACGATTTTACAGCCGTAGTCCTCCGCTGCCATCACCCAGGGGGTGATGTTGGCATCATGGTCCAGCCGGGTAACCACAATCTCGTCCCCTGGGTTGAACGTCCGAACCAATGCCCGGCTGAGCATGAAGGTCAGGCTGGTCATATTGGGACCAAAGACAATTTCATGGGAGCCGCTCGCATTGAGGAAATCTGCGGTAGCCTGGTGGGCTTCTTCTATTAGCGCATCCGACTCACGGCTGGTGGCGAAGGCACCTTCGTGATTGGCGTTATGCTCCACCAGGTAATCCTTCATCCGGTCGAGCACGGTACGTGCCACCTGGGTTCCGGCAGGGTTATCCAGGTAAATGGCATCCCGCTTGAGGGCGGGGAATTGGGATCGTA
>Ga0154666_1163_pt1 | contig 28886 bp, 26 predicted proteins | sample Rifle2008BG13ft_FD_116095 | JGI IMG/M metagenome (GOLD analysis project Ga0154666, IMG submission 116095) | Chloroflexi bacterium RBG_13_50_21 | reverse complement strand
TTATTTCCAAATGGCAGAAAAATGGGGGAGAAAATCTACCTGGATGCAAGCGTCGTTCATTTATTATTATTAGGTATCCATCTAATCTTAAAATTTTAAATCGATCGCAATATTTTAAGATAAAATGCTCATTTATCTCTTGCGCTGTGAAGTACACTGTGCTAGAATTTGTCAACTCCCACTGCCACCTATACGGGTTACGGTTAGCGGGATCCCCGTCTATAGCGATTACAAATGTTCTATTAACTTAGGGTAAACTCTATGCGTTGTCCGTATTGCCGACATGATGAATCCAGGGTGATTGACACTTCGCATGACACGCGAGGTGGTGTGAGGCGCCGCAGGAAATGTGAGCATTGCGGGCAGCGCTTTAGCACATACGAGCGTTCTATCCTTGCCACACCACTCATCGTAAAGCAGGATGGTACACGTGAAGAGTTTGATCACGAGAAATTAAGCCGTGGTATTCGGATCGCATGCGCTAAACGTCCAGTTCCTGCTGCTGATGTGGATCGCCTGGTGGGTGAGATTGAAGCAACCCTGCAAGCCATGGGGCGGGCGGAGGTTTCATCGAGGGTGGTTGGGGACATGGTCATCGCCGGTCTTAAAGAGATGGACCAGATTGCATATATCCGGTATGCCATTGTCTACCTGGGTCTGGATGATTTACGTTCGATACGCAAAGAGATTGATCGCTTATTGGAGGGCTAAGTAGATTTGGGGTGGTTCGGAGCAATATTATGACAGAGATTACTCATGAACGAATGGACCGATATGGGCTTTTGCCCACACCCGACATCTCACCTAATTTGCCGGAGGTACACCTGACTGATAATGCACGTCAGGTGCTTATCCGGCGTTATGTAAGGCGTGACAGGCAAGGCAAACCAGCTGAGAGCGTTGAAGGAATGTTCTGGAGGGTTGCGTACCACGTAGCCAAAGTGGAGTCTACCTGGAACGGTACAGGACTGGAGCGGGCAGAACAATACTACCAATTGCTTTCCAGTAAACAATTCTTTCCCAACTCACCCACTTTTACTGGTGCTGGGACCCCTTTAGGTCAGCTTGCAGCCTGCTTTGTCCTGCCAGTCTCGGATGATATGGGCCGTCACGAAGCGGGAATTTTCCAAACCCTGCGTGATGCTGCCCTGATCCAGCAAACCGGCGGCGGAAATGGATTCTCCTTTTCACGGCTAAGACCCAAAAATACCCTGGTAAAGTCTTCTGCAGGTCAGGCGACGGGACCCGTCGGATTTTTACGTGTATACGATAAGGCATTCGGTGAGATTGCCCAGGGAGGAACCCGCCGGGGTGCCAATATGGCGGTTCTCAGGGTCGACCATCCGGATATAGAGGATTTTATCAATTGCAAGACCGATGAGAATGCCATCACTAACTTTAATATCTCGGTGGGGATTACCGATGCCTTTATGGAAGCTGTAGAAAATGATGACATGTGGGACCTACGCTTCCCCGATGTTGCCAGCCCCAAGTATCATGAATTCCATGGCACATTGGAGATGGCGGAGAAGGCAGGTATACCCATCCTTACATACCGGCAAGTCAGTGCACGTGACTTATTCAATAAAATCGTCACCCAAGCTCATCACAACGGGGAACCTGGCATGTTATTCATGGATACTGCCAACCGTTTTAACCCCGTACCCCATTTATATCAGCTCGAAGCAACCAATCCATGCGGGGAGCAATGGCTCGGACCCTACGAAAACTGCTGCCTGGGATCGGTGAACCTGGCAGAAATGTTTGCGATGGCTCACAAAGTAGATTGGGAAAAGTTACGCCTTGCTGTAGAAACGTCCACTTTCTTTTTGGATGATGTTATCCAGGCAAATGCTTATGTCCCGGCAGTTCCACAATTGAAGAAAGCCGCAGAACAGGCACGTCGGATCGGATTGGGTGTGATGGGATTGGCTGACCTGATGTATCACTGTGGCATTCGCTATGGATCGGACGAAGGACAGGAATTCGCGGCACAGGTGATGGAATATATCCGCTATCATGCCATGCTTACCAGTATCCATCTCGCAGAGGTACGCGGCGCTTTTCCAGCCATCAAGGGATCAATCTATGATCCTGAACACCTGACATGGGTGCCTCCCGAACCCATCACACCATATGAACGCGATTTCAACCGGCCTACCGTTGAATGGGATAAGGTTGTTCAGGGCATCAAGAGCCATGGAATTCGCAATGCAGCTCAAACGACCATTGCACCAACCGGGACGATTGCAACGGTGGCAAGCTGTGAAGGTTATGGGTGTGAGCCAGTATTTGCACTCGCTTACATAAGGCATGTCAATGACAACGGGCACGACTTGCAGCTGGTATATACCAGCCCGCAATTTGAATCTGCACTGATTGAAGCTGAAGTTGATGAACAAACCCGTGGCTCGATTATCGAACAGGTGATGGAAAGTGGTACTTGTCAGGGTATTGAAGCAGTCCCGGAGCAAATCCAACATGTATTCGTGGTGTCACAGGATATCACTGCCGATGAACATGTGCGTACCCAGGCAGGTATGCAGGCATTTGTGGATAATAGCTTGAGCAAGACAGTCAACTTCCCGGTTGGCGCAACCGAAGAGGATGTTGCTAACGCTTATTTGCTGGCATGGAATTTGGGATGCAAGGGAATTACAGTTTATGTTACTGGCTCACGGCAAAAGGTCGTCTTGGAGACCAAAGCAACCTCACGGGAGAAAGAAACATTGGCAATTGCAGAAGCAGAACTAGCCGGGGTGGAATCAACCTACACCCCCGATGAAGAACCTGTTTGGTCTGCCTCCAAGAAACCTCGTCCGCGGCGTTTAAGAGGTTACACATACAACATCAGCACCCCGGTTGGCAAGGCATTTGTTACGATCAATGAAAATGGAGGTGACCATCCATTTGAAGTGTTTGTCAGCACGGCTAAAGCTGGATCTGAAACTGCTGCTGTATCTGAAGCTATCGGGCGGTTGATTTCTTACCTGCTGCGCATTGCTTCTCCAGTGTTGCCACGCGAACGCCTCAAGGAAATCGTCAAGCAGCTTTCAGGCATCGGTGGAGGTCGTTCCTTGGGATTTGGACCCAACCGGGTACGCTCATTACCGGATGGCGTTGCGCAGACGCTGGCGGAGTACCTGGATGATTCTGAGGAATATCAAGAAGCAGCTGCTAACGGTGGTAATGGATTTTACGGGAAGTACCCTGTCAGACCATCAGATATACCTGAAAAATTTTCATCTCCTACACAAGCCTCCTTGCAAATTGGAGACTTATGTCCAGAATGCGGTCAGGCAGCAGTTATTAATGAAGAAGGCTGCCGTAAATGCTACGCATGTGGATATTCGGAATGCTAATTTTCCAGAATAAAGAATATCAGGGCACTGCTGACGTGCCCTGTTATTATTGATCCGCAATCTTGGCTTCCAACTTAGAGATTAATAAATCCAAAAGAAGGGTATTCACCCGGCTTGCCATTGTACCAAATCTGGCTTGGGCTGTTGCTTGCATGGAAGGATCTGGTGTGCCCTGCATCATCGGATCTGCTCCCATGATCACCGCACCAGCATCTCCTCCAGGACCACCCCCAATAATGACTTCACCACCTGGTGGGAAACCCCTGTTTGTACCTCCACTCGATCCACCTTGCCGATTTCCTGAGCCACTTTGAATTTCGAAGCCTGGTCCAAAGTCTCCTTCAGGTCCACCCGCAGGAAAGTCAAATCCCGGCGTTCCTTGCGGATTGGGTGTCCCCCGCAGGATCATCCCACTTCCCAATGATTGCATCAGGTCCAGCATATCTGTTTGGGTGAGGTTCAATGCTTTGATCGCCTCAAATTGCTCCGTGGTCAATGTATTTTGGATTTGGTCGAGTAATGCCTCCACTTCTGCTTCAGCAGAAGTATCGCTGATGCTCAGGGAGCGGTATGCCTGCCATAAAGGCAGGAGTTTTTCCGCCTCATCTGCAGTGACCGCTTGCCCGGTATCTTCGAGTTTAAGCATGCCCACCATAAGCATATTTACTAAAGATAAGCTGGTATTGCCTGGTGAATCACTTGCATCGCTTATGTTGGATTCAGCCTGGTTTGATATACCCTTGCAGGCTGTCATTATCATCGTCAGGATGATCACGGAACTTAACAATAAGATTATCTTTTTCTTCATTCTCTTCTCCGATGGATTATTCATGGCGTAAAGCTTCAATGGGGTCAAGCTTGGCAGCTGTGTTGGCAGGATAAAAACCAAAAAAGACGCCCACTATTGCTGCTGAAATAAATGCGAGTAATATCGAATTGGGTAGCACCACCGTACGCATATCCCCGATTTCTGAGAACAACCAAGCCCCTCCAATTCCAACAATAACACCGATCAATCCACCAGTTAAGCTTAATAATAGTGCTTCAGTCAGGAATTGACCACGGATATCTCCTGGAGTGGCGCCGGTTGCCTGGCGTATGCCGATCTCACGAGTGCGCTCAGTAACACTGACCAGCATGATGTTCATGATTCCAATCCCGCCCACCACGAGAGATACTGCGGCGACCCATGCCAACAAGTCGCGGAATGCGGCTGTGGTTGATGCCTGCGTAGCGATGATATCCTCCTGGGTGCGAACGGTGAATGGTAATTCATCGACCGTTGTTTCATGGCGCTTGGCTAGTAGTATCTGAATCTGTGTGGTTACTTTTTCCATCTCATCGAGATTTGCGACCTGAACAAGGATGGTACCAACCGGGTCACCCATAATCCGTGCAAAGGGTGAAAAAGTATATTTCTCAAACATCAATGTGAGTGGGATATAAACTCGCTCATCAAAATCAGTCGAACCCACCACCCCTTTTTTATCCATAACACCAACCACGGTCAATTTTACATCGCCAACGTATATTTTTTCACCTACGGGATCTTGATCCCCAAATAAAGTCTGAGCGGTGTTATAACCGAGCACGACGACCTTGGCGGAATTGTTGATGTCATTTTGTGTGATAAACCGTCCAGAATCTTGAGCTACATCACGAACTTGAGGGTAGGAGGGTGTGGTCCCGATGACTGAGACACTATCAATCGAAGTACTTCCGTATTTAATCAGCTCAGAGATATCACGTTCCACTACGACACCTGAGACGCCCGAGATGGATTCACTGATAGCCTGAGCATCATCATAACTAAGGAAGGAGGTATTCATACCGGCAGATCTTGAGATCATCTGAGCTCCCATCCCCTGGGTCACAAACAGCAGGTTGGTGCCCAAATTTTGGATATTCTCAGCGATGGTTGCCTCAGTACCAGCACTAATGGCGATCATGATGATCACCGCTGCCACACCGATGATCACCCCCAGCATGGTCAGGAGAGCACGCAGCTTGTTCCGTGATATACCTTCCCAGGCGATGTGTAATAATTCAGAGAGTTTCATGACAACCCTCCTTCCGTCATAGGGATTGGCAATACGGAATTATGATTATCTTCACTGATCTTTCCGTCCTGGAGATGGATGATCCTTTCGGCAAACGCAGCATTCCTGGCATCATGGGTGATCATCACGATCGTTCGTCCCTGGGAATGCAGGTTTTGCAGGATTTCCATGATCTCCAGACCAGAATGAGAATCAAGATTACCGGTGGGCTCATCTGCCAGGATCAGTGCCGGTGAATTGATCAATGCCCGGGCAATAGCCACACGCTGTTGCTGGCCTCCAGACATCTCTGTTGGTTTATGTTGGTCTCGATCGACCAGACCTACGGAATTTAGAATATTATGGGCGAGTTCCATACGGTCTTTGGTTGAGACGTGACCGTTGCGGCGGTATACGATGGGCATGAGCACGTTTTGGATCGCGGTTGCCTGTGCAAGCAGATGATAGGATTGGAAGATAAAACCAACTTTGCGGTTGCGAATACGTGCCAACTGATCACGGCTCATTCGACTAATATCCTCACCATCCAATAGATAAGTTCCAGTGGTTGGACGATCCAGGCAACCCAAGATATTCATCAAAGTGGACTTGCCTGAGCCGGAGGGCCCCATGATGGCAAGGAACTCACCAGTTTGCACACTCAAGCTGATCCCATCCAATGCCGTCACCTGGACATGACCCATTTGATAAATCTTGGTGATTTGATCGATTTTTATGAGCGCAGTTTCACTCATTGATTTGTCTCCACGATGCCGGTCGTGATGACATCCCCTTCATTCAAACCGGATTTGATCTCTGCTGAGGTATAGTCCATTAAACCTACCTCCACAGTTTTTAACACGGGTGTATCATTTTCCATGACGAAAACTGCGTAATTACCTGCAGAAAGTTCATGTAGTGCTTCAACGGGGACGAGCAACACATTTTGTGCCTGGTCACTGATGATCTCGGCAGTGGCACTTAAGCCCACGGGTAAGTTTTGAGGTTTGGAAAATGAATCGGTATCCAGCTGAACAACAGAGCTAACCGCAGTGACATTAGCCACGTTGACCAGGCTGGGATCAACGCTGATCACACGACCGGTGAAGGTTTGATTCGGCAAAGCATCAAAAGTGATCTGGACCTCATATCCAATTCCGATGTTGTTTAAATCCGTTTCATCCACCAAAACTTCCAGGTATGGTTGACTCAGGTCAGCCAGGCTGATGAATTCATTGGTGCCGACATTATCTCCGACCGTGGCTGCGATGGAAAGGATTGTCCCATCAAACGGGGCGACAATCGTGCTGCTGATGGACTCCTGCTCGACTACTTCCAGCTGAGCCTGTGCATTTTCAAGTTTTAATTGAGCGATGGTAAGGTCCAATGAGTCAGACCCTGAAGAATCCATCAGATCAGCAATTTGAGCCTGGTATTCAGTAATTTGGGATTGCATCAATTGGATGGATGCCTGCGTGGAGGCAATTTCCGCATCTGCAGCATTCAGCTCAGCCTGAGAATATGCTGAGGCGCACCAGGTGAGATTTGCAGCAGCCGTTTGTAATTGTTGGTATTCCTGGCTGTTCGTCAGGTGGGCTGAGCGATTCCATCGGTCAAGAGCTCGATCATACACATCCTGGTACTCCGCGATGGTGTCGTCATCGCAGCGCGTACCGTGCATGGTAGCTCGCTTGTTGGTCAGCTCTGTGAGTGTGTTTTGAGTATCAATCAAATCCAGCTGTTTTTGAGCCAGATTGGATTGAACCTGTGCCAGCGTGACTTCACTGGAGCTGGAATTTATATCATCCAGGTTTTGCTGGGCTTGCAGCACAGCCAGCTGCGCTGAGGTAAGCTTGGATTGGATGGTGGCAGCTGTGTCACTGGGCACCGCGATCGCCAGAACATCACCGGCTTCGACTTTATCACCCACTTCGACTTTTAATTCAGCCAGCTCTCCACCCGTTTCAAAACCCAATTGAGCATCATTCACGGTGATGACCGATCCGGTCCCGCTGGCTGATAGCACCAGGTTACCTCGTCTGACAGTAGCCGTTTGCAGAGGGGTGGCATCGACTGCCTGAGCGGTGGAATTATTCTGGCGATAATAATAATAGCCAGCTCCAGCAGCGGCCAGGATTATAACGATGATGATCCAAAATAATGGTTTGCGTAACATAAGCCTCCTTTTTATCCAGGCGATTTTCCATGTACATTGTAGAAAAAGAGTATAAAGACCAGGTTCAGAGATTGTTTAGAAATTGTTATGATTATCACAAGGAAGATTTTCAATTATAGCCTGTCTGAAGAATGAGTTATTGGATATCTTTGGTTGGGAAATATCCTAATCCTATCAAAATAGCTTCTTAATAATTTCTGAATATCTCCTTGTTATCCTATCAACAGATCCAAAGCGGATCTGATTGTTGAAACCAAATAGAAAAGGAGATACAAATGCAACATAAAAAAACCATAACCATTTTTGTTTTGGGCGCTTTGGCAGTCGCAATGACCTTTGGTGCTGTGGCATACCGGTCAGTGTTAGCTGCCACGCCCACCAGCGTTTCATCAAATACCGCCTCCCAGATAGAATCAGGCTGGGAAGGTCGTAAAGGACCAAATGGTGGGTATAGTAACGAAGATCTGGCGAGTGCGCTGGGGATCACAGTGGATGAGTTAAATATTGCCTACCAAAATGCGTATTCAGCTGCACTGGCAGATGCCGTCTCGCAGGGTTTGATCACCCAGGCGCAGGCTGATGAGTTGACCACGAATGGTAATGCATTTCCATTTGGCAATCGATGGCATGGCTGGCTGACCCAGAATGGGATTGATTTTGACACCTACCTGGCGGACGCCCTGGGAATCAGCGTTGATGAACTGAGGGCTGCCTACCAGACTGCTTTTTATGCAAACATCGACCAGGCGGTGACGGATGGGAATCTCACCCAGGAACAGGCAGATCTGATGAAAGGTCAATATGCCTTGTCCAATGATAGTGCCTTCCAATCCAGCATGAAATCTGCATATACAGATGCCGTTAATCAGGCGGTTGCCTCCGGTGTGATTACCCAAGCCCAGGCAGATTTAATCCTGAGCAAGAACAGCAACATGTTTGTGCCTGGCATGGGCGGTTGGGTCGGTCGTGGAGATCCCCATAGACATGGTGGCGAAGGAATGGGTTTCAGCGTCCCACCCGATGCACCCTAACCAATAAACAAACATTGCACGTTTCATTTCTCCTCCTCCTTTGTATAAGAGCTGTATCCGGGATTGAACTCCCGGATACTCCTCTTTCTTGATTTGACTTAATTATGCTATGAATGATGTGTGTGATGATAAAATCCAATTATGGCAAAGAAAATCCTGGTTGTTGACGATAAGCTCGAACTGCGAAATCTATTAAAATCCTACCTGACCCAAGAAGGATTCGACGTGGTGACTGCTGCGGATGGGCAGGAAGCATTATACAAAGCTCGGCATGAAAAGCCGAACCTGATTATTCTAGACCTGATGATGCCTGAAATGGGTGGTTATGATTTTATGCGTTCCTATAACCGTGAAGCAGATACCCCGGTGGTCATCCTAACCGCAAAAATCGATGAGAATGAAAAGGTGCTTGGCCTGGAGTTGGGTGCGGATGATTATGTAACCAAGCCATTCAGCCCACGTGAGCTGACTGCCCGTGTTCGAGCAGTACTACGCCGCGCAGAGAAGCAAGCACCTAACCAGGAAATATTACGCATCGGTACAATTGAGCTGGATTGGGCAGGAAGAACCACCCTAGTGAATGGGAAGGTGGTTGAATTAACTCCCTCCGAGTTTTCCCTACTAGGAACGCTGATGGCATCCCCGGGAAGGGTCTTCTCACGGTTGGAACTGTTAGATCGCATGCAAGGCACAGCATATGAAGGCTACGAACGCACAATCGATGTTCATGTCCGTAATTTACGATCAAAAATAGAAGTTGATGCGTCAAATCCGCAATATATTGAAACAATTTATGGTGCGGGTTACAGGTTTACTACCCGAGTACAAGGATAAATTACTGTGTTCCGTTCATTGGCAGTAAAACTAACCCTGGCATTCCTGCTGATAGGACTTACCGGATCAATCCTGGTGACAGTGATCATTCAGCAACGCACACGCACGGCATTCAATAATTTCATTATGAGCCGCGAACAGCAGAATCTGGCGGAAAATTTGATCTATTATTACCAGGTAAATGGCTCATGGGATGGTGTGGCAGATGGTCTAGCTATTCTTCAGGCATCTATTCCTCTTCAGCCAGGTGGGGTGCATAATCCTTTTCCGGATGGCAGTCCACTCACCCTCGTGGGAGCGGATCATATAATTGTCTATAGCAACCAGTTAGAAGACATCGGTGAAAAAGTGAATAATCGTGCCATGAATGGCGCAGTGGCTCTGCAGTCCAATAGCCAAACGATTGGCTGGTTGTTACTTACACCAGTCAGGCGTACATATACATCCAATACACCTGAGGGGATCTTCCTTCGGAATGTGAATAGTGCCACTTTAATGAGCGCTTTTATCGCGGTATTATTAGCCTTGTTCCTAGGTGGTTTGCTTGCCTTTACCATGACGCGCTCGTTGAGGGATTTAACAGATGCTACAGTAGAGATTGCCAGGGGTAGGTTTGGAAAACAGGTAAAGGTACGGTCCAAAGATGAAATTGGTGAGTTGGCGGTGTCCTTTAACCAGATGAGCCTGGACCTTGATAGGGCAACAAAGGCACGTCAGCAGATGACCGCGGATATCGCTCATGATCTACGCTCACCGTTGAGTGTCATCTCCGGGTATGCAGAGGCTTTAAGTGACAATAAATTGCCTGGAACACAGGAAATATATAACATCCTGGTGCAGGAGACCAAACATCTCGATCGGTTGGTGGATGACCTACGTTTACTTTCTCTGGCAGATACAGGTGATCTTCCATTAAACATTCAGCCCATACCCCCAGTTGCCTTGCTTGAAAAGGTTGTTGCACGCCATTCTATCGCAGCAGATCAGTTCCAATTAACACTTCTTATAGAAGCCAGTAATGATCTGCCATTGGTAAATGTGGATGTAGAGCGTATGTCACAGGTGGTGGACAACTTGATACTGAATGCTTTTCGTTACACCCTTGAAGGTGGAAAAGTGGTTCTGGGAGCGCATGCATCTGGGAATCAGGTCGAAATCACTGTTACCGACAATGGTAGAGGCATTTCACCAGAGGACTTGCCACATATTTTTGATCGTTTTTATCGTGGGGACAAATCTCGACAGCATAATGGAGAATCAGGGCTTGGTCTGGCGATTGCCAAGTCAATTGTCGAAGCCCACGGTGGGACGATTACGGTGGTCAGTGAATCCAACCAGGGGGCAAAATTTAGCATTTTACTGGATGCTTACAAGCCTGAATAAAACTAACAGCCCCTTGGGAATTAGGTTACTTAGTGCGGCTCGGTCCGGCGGATCAGCGAGCGAACACGCGCCGCAAAGACCTGTGGGTGGAATGTTTCCATCAAGCATAGGTCGGCGCCTACTTCCAAACCAATCAGAACATCCTCTTCGTCCATCTCTGGACCCATCAAGATAACAGGTATCCTGCCATCAGACTCTTCAGAGCGGAGCAGGCGGATGATCGCCATGCTGTTCATGCCAGTTAATTTTATATCCAGGATGACCACTGCAGGTACTTCAGCATGAATCCTCTCCACCGCATCCATGCCAGAGCTGGTATGAATGACAATGTAACCAGCTCCGCTTAAAGAGTTGGTTATGACTTTGGTCAGAGATTCATCTGCGCTGAATAGCAAGATTTTGTTAGGTGCCATCCTTCTTCCTCTCAATAGATTTGATTCCAGTATATGCCTACACTATTCAGAAATCATTAAGAAATCTTATAAACATTATTCACGCTGCCTTTTTTGTGAAAGAAAAATCCTGGCAGGTAAACGTGCCAGGATTTAAAGCCCCATTGAATATTTTTGATCGACTATTCGCCAAGTTCCCAATACTCGACCAGATCAACTGAGACTGTAAAATTCTCAGTGTTTGCAGATCCAATTGCCAGGCCAAATTGCCCTTTGTCATATGTGTCATCGGTGAATTCCGCAATCTTATGTCCATTGGCATACAAACGGAGAGTGCTGCCTTCCATCCAAAATCCCATTATGTTGGTCTGGTTAGCACCGGTCTTGATGGATGCAACGCTTCGCCATTCCTGCAAAGCAGAGTAAGTTGTGCCATCCCATTTGTAAAGGCGGTAATGTCCATCGCAAGTAAACTCGTATACATAACCTTTATTGGGGTCAGGCGCACGCGCCAATAATCCATAACGGTCAAGTCCAGAACAAACATCGTCAGTAATGAAGGTTGCCTGCAGGTAGTAATCCTGCATGGCAGGGTGGTTGGAGATGCCCCATTCTTCACCACCACCGGGTTTTATCGATTTCATCACCAGTTTTCCATCATCCATAGAAAATTTGGTGTTGGCAGTGTCCAACAAATACCAGTTCGTGGCGTTATCCATCGTATCTCGCCAGGTAGGTGCACCCAGGTTTAGCTCTGAAACTCCTTCAACCACCTTGATCTGAACGTAGAATGGTTGGTCAGCGGTTTTACCCGTGCCAAAATTGACTCCACTACCATTGCGTAGTTCCCAATCACCCCGGTAGGTACCCGTCGTACCGGGAGCTTTCATGTTAACTGAGACATCCAGTGTTTCACCGGGTACGGTGGAGCTGGTCAATGGGAGCGGGCTGGTGCCACTCATTTGTTCACCATCGATGAATACCAGTGCGTATTGGTTGTTCCAGGTGCATGTGCCGATATTTTCCAACCGCCAGGTTTTAATGAACTCCTCCCCGACCAACAATTCTGTGTCATCCGGGATGGTCACATCGCTCACGAACTCAATTTGATCTGTACACGAACCTCCGATAGGGGTGGGAGTGACGGTTGGGGTGTTGGTCGGTGCGGAGGTGGATGTGGCAGTTAGTGTAGTGACAGTAACAGTGGGTTGTACCTGGGTGATGATTACCGTCGGTGCAGCGGTGGGAGGAATATTCGTAGGGAGAGCAGCCGATGTCTGGGCAGCCTGGGTGAAGACCAGACCCGGATCAGGGGTAGGTTCGCCTAAGATGGGCAGGTTGCAGGCAGCCATAGAGATTGCTAAAAGAAATAAGCTAGCCAAGGTGAGAAGCGTGGATGATTTCATATCATTTTCCCTCAAAATTACTAAATGAAAAACATAACTTTTTGGTTGATCATGTTATTCTGTTCGTAGATTATGACGTAAATTATACGATAGTTGTTCCATTATACTAAGTTGTAGAAAATACTTCAGGATATAATATCTTCTAGAGGTATTTACATGACCAAACGTCTCATCATCGTGGCAGGAAATATCGGGGTTGGCAAGACATCACTGGCAGAACGGCTGAGCGAGTGTATGGGGTGGCGCTGTGCATTTGAATCAGTGACCGACAATCCGTACCTGGCTGATTTTTATAACGATATGCGCCAGTGGTCATTTCATTTGCAGGTATTTTTTTTGGGACATCGTGCTCAACAATACCTGGAGATGGTTAACGACCCACAATCTGTTGTCCTCGATCGGACGATTTACGAGGATGCTTATATCTTCGCCAGGGCACTTCATCACATGGGCAACCTGAACGAGCGCGATTATTTATCTTACCGGCGTGTTTTTGACCTGGTCACTTCTCAATTGCCTTCTCCCGACTTGTTGATTTATCTCAAAGCGCCTGTCTCCGTGTTGATGAAACGCATCCACAGCCGGGCGCGCAGCATTGAGTCAGGCATCACGGATGAGTATCTTTCGTTACTGGAATCGTTTTATGAGGATTGGTTAAAAATCTTCGACGCTTGCCCGGTATTAACCATCCGCTCCGATGACCTGGATTTTGTCCATCAACCCAAACATTTAGATATCGTAGTCCAGCGCATTCAGGACCGGCTGGCAGGCAAGGAAGACCTGGTCTTCCCAACAGCGTAGTCTGTTTCTTACAGGATATAAACCTTCAAGATTGAATCTACAATCAGTGCCAGCATGAACCAGATGCCGAAGCTGCGGTTGTGGATAAAAGCTGCAGCGACGAAGTAGTTGGGCCAGACGTCCGGGTAATCGGCTGGTTTTTCCTCGGGTCTTGGTGCTTTGAACATTGGCAAGATCTTGCGGAAGGTGGGTATTGCCAGTACCACCGCAGCCATCACCAGGGTGTAATACCCCATAATTACCAGCACAAATGTGAATAGGTATTGCAAAACAAGGATTATCACCAGGGTAATTCGTGCAGTTCGTTCTCCAATCACCACGGGCAGGGTGTGGATTTTCAACTTTTTGTCCATCTCAAACTTATCGATGTGCTTACCAAAAATCACACCGGTTACACCCAGGGCATAAGGCAAACTGGCAAGTACTACCGGCCAACTCCAATCACCCGTGATGACGTAATAGCCTCCGCCAATCATTAGAGGGCCCCACACTAAGAGGACAGAAATCTCACCTAGGGCGATGTATTTGAGTGGCCAGGTATAAAACAGAACAAAAAAGACTCCCAATGCCAAAAGCAATAATGTCCACCAGCTTTGAGTCAGAAGAATAAGGATGATGCCCATTATTAAAGCGATCGAACCAGTAACGCCAGCATAGGTCAGTTGCTGACGCTTGGTAAAAAGGCCATGCACCAGGGGTTGCGGACCATACTGCGAACGGTAATAATTATCCTGGTCTACCCCACGGTTAAAATCAGTGTAATCATTCAGCAGGTTGTTGGTGGCATGAGAGAAGATCAAACCAAACGTGACCAATGCCCATTTTAATAAGTCAAACTTTCCATCACGAAAGGCAAATATACCCGCAAAGGCACCGGATAGAAAAGTCATGATCAAAACTGCTGCACGGGTGGAGATTAACCACTTGGAAATCACATCCAATTTCTGCCACTCTTCTTTGGATACATGCGGAATAACCTGTAGAGCTTTACGCCACATAGATATATTCATAGATAACTCCTAAGATTTTAATGCCGCCCAAGTATACCCTTATTATTTATGGATGCAAGGGATAAATATTTACAGACAATTTTTTATTTGATTATGTTTGATGCCTGGATCCCTGAATTTTCAAATAAACTCACCTTGCGCAACAATAATGCTTCTTCCACCAACAGAAATATTGATAATTTTGTCTCTTAGTTCTGCTTTTAAAAACAATAGAGATGGTCTACCAATTTCAAAACCCTGTTCACTGCGGATATTGATACTATCGCTTCCGAAATAACGATATTTCACCAAATAACCCGCCAGGCATCCATTACCACTACCTGTCGCCGGATCTTCGGGAACACCATAATAATCAACAAATACTCGCACACTGATATTATTTTGTGGTTCATGTACTTCCGGGCAAAAAACTAAAATGCCTTTTGCCTGTGTCTCTTTTATTAGAGCAAAATACCTTTCTTTATCAACCTTTACCTTTTTTAAAGTTGGAAGGGTTTTTAAAGGAACAATAAAAAAAGGTAATCCTGTTGAGACTTCCTGAATTGGGAATCGCTCGTCAATTTCGGAAACATCTATTCCGAGAATATGTGCCAAAATTTCTGGTTTGTGTTTTTGGCTAAATATCGGTTGGTTTTGTTTCATCCAGCAATAGCCATCTTGAGTAAAAGCAACTGGAATTTGTCCCACCCTCAAGTTTAGAATAACGTTATTGGATTTTCCTTGAATAATTTCATTATGAATGATATGTGCAGTTCCTAAGGTCGGATGACCTGCAAATGGGACCTCTTCCTTTGGGGTGAATATGCGTACATCAAAACCACCATTGCTTTGTTCATCTGAAAGAATAAATGTCGTTTCAGAGAAATTTATCTCCCTGGCTATGCTTTGCATCTCTTCGCTGGGAATCCCACCTGCACCCCGAAAAACAGCAAGTTGATTACCGGCATACTTTTTTTCAGTAAAAACATCGAGGAAATAAAAAGGAAGTTTGTTCATACTCTTTGCGCCCTGCATGGATAACGGGTATTATGTCCAACGATCCAACTACTGGATAACACGCCGAAGAGCCTGGCAGACCCTTTCCACCAGTCCCTCCTCCATCACCCCGGAGAAAGGAAGAGCCAACCCGCGCCTGCCCAGGTCTTCCGTCACCGGGAAAATACCTTCCTTGTAGCCAAAGCGTTCCATCATATAAGGTTGAAGGTGAATCGGGAGGAAATACGGTCGGGCAGGGACACCCAGATCTCCCAGTTTTTTTGCAATCAGATCCCGGTTCAGTCCCTGGGCTAAGCGGACAACATAAACAAACCAGCTTACCCGGGTCGTGTAACGTGCGACGGTCGGAGCTTCGATTCCAGGTATTTCACAAATGCGCTGGTTGTACCAATCTGCCACTTGGTCACGCTTGGAAAGTAACTCGTCCAATCGCTGCATCTGGGTCACACCCAGGGCAGCGCTCATCTCGTCCAGACGATAGTTGTAGCCCAGGTGGGTGTGTTGCAACCAGGTGTCTCCGGGAGCTCGGCCCTGATTGCGTAATGCACGCATCAGATTGGCTGCGTCCAGGTCGTCAGTAATAATCATGCCACCTTCACCCGTGGTAATTTGCTTGTTGGGGTAGAAAGCGAATACGCCATAATCTCCCAGCGTACCAGCGGATCGACCTTGATAGATCGCACCCAATGCTTCGCATGAATCCTCGATTACTTTTAGCTTGAATTTCCAGGCAGTTTTCAGGATCGGATCCAGGTCAGCTGGCTGACCGAATACATCCACGGGTAGGATAGCTTTTAACTTTGCCTTCACACTGGCACCTTTCGGAGGTAACCATGCCTGGGCATTCCTGCCACCCTGTATAATATCCTGGGCAGCTGCAAAAATAAGGTGAGGATCAATATTTCCTGTGCGAGGCTCTACATCTACGTAAATGGGCACAGCACCTTCATACAACAAAACGTTTGAAGACGCAACAAATGAGAATGGGGTGGTAATGACCAGGTCTCCAGCCTGGATGCCTGCTGCCCGGACACAGAGGTGCAATCCTGCTGTACCGGAGCTAACACCAATGGCGTGCTGGCTGCCCGTGAATGCTTTGATGCTCTCTTCAAAGGCAGTGATCTGACTACCCATGCTCAGGTTGGGAGTTTCAAGCACCCGTGCAACCGCCTGGCGCTCTGCATCAGTCAGATCAGGGGATGACATGGGAATTTGCTGTAAAGGTGAATTGTTTGCCTGGTTCATCAAGCTCCTGAGTAACAAAAAAAGTTGAGATGTATTGGATAGCTTTAAGATGGATCTGGTGCCACCATCTGTCCAGCGCTGACTGCGAGTGCCCATTGAGGTGTATATTCGGGCAATATGTAGATAAAGTAATAAACCGGCATTGCGACATAAGGAAAAATAAATACAAAAATACCCAACACCACGCGAAGGATGTCATTTCCGGTTTTATTCAAGATGACATGGGCTAGATAGAATGCTGTAAGACCTAGTTGTAAAAATGAAGAACACATGATCAAAATAAAGGTAGGGAAGAAGATCACAGGAACTACTATGTTCTCAGGCGCTGTCAGGTATTCTACCGAACCAATAATTAGAAACATGGTGGAAAACCAGACTGCGATGAAGATCAGTGGCAATAGAGCAACCCAGGCAGTTAATAACCCCAGTAGGATTTTAATCGGTTTGCTGATCCTCATTTTCTTATCCTAATAACCACATAATCAGGTCGTGAATCTATAGCCCGGACTATCCTGGCCAAATAGTGCCCGCGTGAACAATTGCACCTGCAGGCACATCCTGTTTGACGGTAGCTCCATTTCCAACCCGGGCACGGTCGCCAATCTTAACCCGCAGGTTGACGGTGACTCCCATTCCGATCAGGGTTGCTGAACCAATACGGACCTCTCCTGCCAGGATCGCTCCAGGCGAGAGATTGGCGTAATCACCCAGGATGCAGTCATGCGAAACAATGGCGCCGGTGTTAATGATGGCACCAAAGCCTATCCGTGCTTCACTACCCACGTAGGCATGAGGCAGAACCTGGACCCCATCAGCCAATGTGGCACTCGGTTCGACGAAAGCAGTGGGATGCATCAAGGCAGGACAGGAAAAGCCCGCTTCCAATAAATGCTCGAATACCTTGATCCGGCTTTGGATGTTTCCAATACCCCCCACCGCATTGACAGCCAGATGGACTCCCCTCCCAGGGAGCAATCGCAAAATGTTACCTCCACCCAGTAAAGGTACGCCCATGATGTCGGTGCCAGCTGCAGGATCGTCATCCACAAAACCTGCAATCGGGTAAGTCCCTAGCACACGGAGAAGGTCGATCAAGGCTTTTCCGTGCCCTCCTCCGCCATATATAATGATGGCATTCTGACCGTAGGCTTGAGTTTCCAGGATAATGCTTGGTTGTGAGGAACGGTCAAGCATGTCCTGGATCATTTTCTCGGTAATAAAAGCATTGCCTTCAAGCAGAGTCAAATCCAGGTTGTGTTGCTGTGCCAGGATCAATGCCGGTTTACTGATGCGGATGCCCACCGGCTTGAAGGTTTCTCCGGTTGATTTTTCTATAATTGCCGGAGGGGACCAATCGGGAGAATCTGCCAGGAAACAAAGGATAGTTCCTGCCTGGATCGTCTCACCTGAAATATAATCCAGCCCGACCACAAATCCCTCGATTTCAGCGGTTATTTCTGTCGTGGATTTGGTGGTTTCCAATGTGCACAGCTTGTCACCAGGTTGGACGTGCTGCCCTGATGTGACATGTATGGCGGCTAAGAGTGCCCCGGGTTCATTGGGATTAAGCAGTGGGATGGTGATGGGTATAGATTGTGTCATAAATTATGCATGGTTAATTAATAAACCTGAGGTCAATTGTACCGCCAGGATTATATCTATAAACAGTGGTTTTACCATGTCAACGGTGCACCCAGATATCATTTTATCTGCGTGGCAGCCTCGATGATCTGCTCTAGATCAGGCAAAACCAGTGTTTCGAGCGGTCCTGATGAGGGTACCGGCAGGTCCTTGGCTGCTAACCGCTTAACTATTATGGATTGAGTGCCAAGTGCTTCTGCCACCTGTGCCACCACTTCAGCTCCCCAACCCAATGTCAGGGTTCCCTCTTCCACAACCAGCAGGTATCCGGTTCGGCTGGTGGAAGCGATGATGGGTCCAATCTCAAATGGAGAGAGCCGGGTTGGAATTACCAACTCAGAAAAAATCTCATGCTCGTAGGCTAATCGAATTACAGCCTGCTTCGCCAGCTCAGCCATATAGCCGTATGCTGAGAGTGTTATCGTGGCTGGGGGTGCGCCTTTCATGGATAGAATGTAGGTGGGATATTCCCCAACAGTGGAGTTCGGTTGCGTGGTCAGATCGATTTCATCCAGCTCTGCCTGGCTCTGAACTGGTAATAAATATTGTAGCTTGTTTTCTATGAATACCACCGGGTCATCATTATAAAGAATTGAATGGTATAGCAATGCTCCTGGACTCCCCGCTCCATCCAATAAAACTAAGGCGGCTGGTGCTACCACCTGTAACCCGGGTACTCCCAGGAACAGTTTTTCCAAAGTCTGGCTGTGGGTGGGACCATAACCACGACGACCACCCATAGGTGTCCGTATAACGATTGGCACGCGCACCTGTTCGTTATACATCCAGCGGAATTTTGCGATGTGATTGACCAATTGATCTGCAGCCAAAGTGATGAAATCGCCGAACATGATCTCCACCACCGGATGCATGCCCCGCATTGCCATCCCAGCAGCCACTCCCACGAATCCAGCCTCGGAGATTGGAGTAGTCATCACCCGATCTGGAAAGCTAGTGGATAAACCCTGGGTAACCTTGAAAGCACCCCCATACGGATCCAGGATATCTTCGCCCAACAAATACACATCCTTATCGTCAGTGAATGCCCGGTGCAAAGCAGAGTTTAATGATTCTAGTACAGACGGCATGAGGGTGTTCGCAGTTCACCTAAACGGTTGCAGTTGTTCTAATACGAAAGGGTGAACTAATCTATTTGTTAGCCAGACTCATCTTCCGGTAAACCAGGCCGGCGGTACACTGGCTTGTTGATCTCGACTTTTAAATCCTCGATATTCTTCCGCACACGAACCTTGTCGCTTTCTGTCAGGTGTGTCGAAGCTAGCACACTCTCCAGGAGTTTCAGGCTATCGCGTGGTCGATTGATTTGCTTTAAATAGTCTGCCAGGTATTCCTGGGCTTCAAATCGGCTGTGAGCTTTCTCTAGCTGAATTGCTCTTGAATACCATTCAAGGCATTGTTGCAAATTGCCTAATTTATCATATACCACAGCGATATTAAGGCACATCGAGGATTTATCAAGATCGGAAATATCGCTATTGATCAATCCTGTAAATATTTCAAGCGCTGCTTGTATATTCCCGGAATCAAACATCTGTGTGCCATGATCGACACGATTTTGGAATTCCTTGTAGTCCATACGATTCCTCCTCGGGCACCCGCTATGGCGAAAAGATCAAATAATATGAAGGCACCAATGTTATCAGATTACAACGAGAATAATTAATGTTTATATTTTAACCTAACTAATCTAAAAATGTTACTATTCGTGCTCTCCAGTTATCAACCGATTCAGGAGGTTCAATAACTTTTCCTGCCAATCAGCTGTTTCGTTGAATGGCATCCAGAATGTATTTTTCCCGGTGCGAACATCGTCCCCGAGATTTGGAAGCGGACGAGAAGTCTCACCTTCAGGTAACTGTGGATAACGTAGAATAATCTGACCTCCCTCGCAGCTGATCGAAGCCAGACCTGCCTGTTCAGCCAACAGCTTGATCTTGAGCTGGAAGAATAAGTTGTGGGTTTCCTCGGGTAGAGGTCCAAAGCGATCTACGAATTCTTCTGTTAGAGCATCAATTTCAGCCTGTGAGCGCAGGTCTGCCAGTCGCCGATAAAGACGAGTGCGGGTCTGGCGTTCAGGGATATACTTGGCTGGGAGACTTACCGGAATGGGCAGGTCCACTGAGACCAATAATGCAGGGGCAGGCTGGTCTGTCTGGAGAGTCACAGCGAAATCAGGCATGGTTTTATCACTGCGTAATCGTTGAACAGATTCAGAGAGTAATCGGGTATACAAGTGAAACCCGACGGATGCGATATACCCATGCTGGCGTGTGCCAAGAATATCCCCTGCACCGCGAATTTCAAGGTCACGCATGGCAATTGAATAGCCAGCACCAAGCTGAGAATTTTCAGCAATCGTTTCCAGCCGTTGCCTTCCTTCCAAGGTCGGCGAGAGGTGCTTATGACGGAAGAAATATGCATAGGCACGTTGCGCACCACGCCCTACCCGGCCGCGTAGCTGGTAAAGTTGAGCCAGGCCAAAGGTATCAGCACGATCTACGATAAGGGTATTTGCGTTGGGGATATCCAGTCCCGACTCGATTATAGACGTGCTCAGCAGGATGTCCACTTCCCCTTCCGCGAACTTCTCCATCCTTTGGGAGAGCTGATCCTCCTGCAGTTGGCCATGTGCCACCTCCACGCGGGCTCCAGGCACCAACTTTTCCAAATGACTACGCATCGCTCCAATGGTCTGAATCCGGTTATGCACGAAAAATACCTGTCCACCCCGCTCCAGCTCACGCAGGATAGCCTGGCGAACCAGCCAGGGAGAGTACGGTCCGACATGGGTGATGATGGGCAACCGCTCTTCCGGTGGGGTGTTTATCGTGGATATATCCCTCACCCCGGTTAGGGTCATGTAGAGGGTGCGCGGGATGGGGGTGGCGGTCATAGTCAGTACATCCACTTCAGTTCGCATTTTCTTCAACGTTTCTTTGTGAGTCACGCCAAAACGTTGTTCTTCATCGATGATCAGCAAGCCAAGGTCCTTGAACATCACGTCTCCCTGGAGCAAGCGGTGAGTACCAATGATGATATCTACTTTTCCGACCTCAAGCCGCTTAATGATATCCTTTTGCTGCTGTGGTGTGCGGAAGCGTGAGAGCATCTCTACTTCCACTGGAAATGGTGCCAGGCGTTGTCGAAAGGTGTGGTAATGTTGTTGCGCCAGCACCGTCGTGGGTACCAGGATAGCCACCTGCCTGCCATCCAGGACGGCTTTGAAAGCTGCCCGTAATGCCACCTCAGTCTTACCGTATCCCACATCCCCACAGATCAGGCGATCCATGGGTTTGTTGATTTCCATATCCTGTTTTACTTCGGTGATGACTCGCACCTGGTCTTCGGTTTCAATATAAGGGAAACTGGCTTCCAGTTCTTTTTGCCAGGGTGCATCCTTTGCGAATGCATGCCCTTCTACCACACTGCGCCGGGCATATAGCTCCAATAAATCCTGTGCTACCTCCTCAACCGCCTCCTTGACGCGTGTTTTAGTTGTCCGCCATTCAGGGCTTCCCAATCGTGTAGGGTTGGGTGGGTGTGTATCGGGACCGATATAACGAGTTAAGCGGTCTGCCTGATAAACCGGGACAAAAAGCTGGTCTCCCTCGGCATATTCCACTGCAAGGTACTCACGCTCAATGCCATCGACTGCTCGTTCTACCAGACCGGTGAAACATCCAACGCCATAATCCACATGTACCACATAATCGCCCGGTTCCAGGTCAGCATAGACAGCTTCAGGAGCTTCAGCGACCGGATGGGGACGCTGTCGTAACTCAGGGCGGCGCCAGCCGAAAATCTCCCCATCCGTTAGCAGGTGAAGTGGTATGCAGGTGGGGGCAGCAAGTGTGAAACCCTCAGTTAAGCTGGCATCATAGAAGGTAAGAGGCAGTTTGGTTGAGGCAAATGGATGATGTTCCTTCCAAAGCTCTTCCAGACGAGCAGACTGGCGCGATACAATGGTCAGGGATTCCCCCTGGGAGGTCAGCTTATCGATGTGCTCCATTAATAGCTTTAATTGACCAGCAAAGCGTGTGCCTGGAAGAAATTGTGGAGCTATATCCGTCGAACCTGTGGGAAGGGTGTCAAATTCGACGGGCATACCCAGATCGATACAATGCTTGCCTGCCAGAGTGTCTTCTATCTCTCCCCAGGTGAGATATGGGAGGGGAAAATCATCATGAAGCTCTTTATCCTTGATGTAATCTTTACGTAACCCAACGGATTGCTCTTCGATTTCCTGAACGGTATCCCGTACAGTATTCAGGTCGTCTATCAGAATCAAGCCGTTGTGGGGTAAATAATCCAAAAGGCTGCTTGGGGTTTGATGTAGTAATGGAATGTGAAATTCTGACAGGTTCGCAATCTCCAGGTTCAACTCCTGAAGCCTGTCTGCTTCAGGGGTAATGAATTCACGTGCAGGTGTTATGGATATCCGGTCGATCGTTCCCGAAGTACGTTGTGTGGACGGATCAAAGCTGCGTAAGGTATCAATTTCATCACCGAAGAATTCGATGCGCACAGGTTGACTTGCCGCGGGTGTCCAGACGTCCAAGATGCCTCCACGGCGAGCGAATTGTCCAGGACTGACCACGATATTCGCATGCTCATATCCTAATGTCACCCAGGTACGCAGTAGCTGCTCTGGTTGGAGCACCTGACCTATTTTTATGGTACGCATGGCTTTCAGGAATTCATGCCTGGGGAGGGTGCGTGCCATCACTGACCTGATGGGGGCAATGATAATGTGCGCTGGTGTGGGTTTTTGCAAACCGGGGAGATGGTAAATTGCCAGGCTGGATAATACCAACAGGCGATCATGTCGGGTGCTCATACCCCAGGGAGCGTTTTCATAAAATAATGGATTTGGCTCGGGGAAGAACAAGCGTGGTACATTAGGTGTCCATAAAGCCAGCTCATCAGCAAGCATTAAAGCATGGTCGTTGCGATCGGTGATAAGCAGAACCGGTCGCTCCACGGACTGGTGCAAGGCAGCCAGCCACGGGAGCCTGGCAGCGCGTCGCAATCCCAGCGCGGGTATGCTTCGCCCGTCCCTGATCATCTGGATCAGGTCTGACGATGCTGCTGCAATACTTGTTATGATTGTTTCCAGTTCCATAATATTCGTTTCGATGTTATGTTTTCCGTGAGAGCAGCGAAATCAGATTATCCATTGAATGCGTTCATGGCCATATCCATGCCACTGCTTATAAAAGTTAACACTGCTTCAACGCCCCGGTCTAAAATATCATTCAAAAGTTCGGTCTCTTGTGCTGTGAAATCTTGCAGCACATAATCGGCAGCATCCATCCTGCCAGGAGGTCTGCCTGTGCCGATACGCATACGAGGGAAATCTTCTGTTCCCAGGCGCTCAATAATGGATTGCATCCCATTTTGACCACCTGAACCGCCGGAAGGTCGAAGGCGTAATACTCCAAATGGCAGGTCCACATCATCATAGGTCACGAGCAGGTTTTCAAGGGAAACCTGGTAGAAACGCACGAGCGAAGATACAGACATCCCGGAATTGTTCATATAGGTTTGAGGTTTTACCAGGATGATCCGTTCTCCCTGGTAGTTGGCCTTGCATACCAACGCCTTCGCTTCTACTTTACCGAAACTCTCCTTAAGTTTATTGGATAGGCGGTTAAGCAACATGAAACCAATATTGTGTCGATTATGCTCGAATTTTCTACCTGGATTGCCCAATCCAGCGATGATGAATGGTCCATGCCGCTCTTTGGGTTGGTTCTCAACATTCTGACTCGGTAAAATCATTCTGAATACCTTACCTATTTTTATGTACAATGAAACGGACACCCAGATAAGCACCTAATAGGGCGAGTAAACCTATGGAGAATGCAGCTCCCTTGCCCAATGCGAGCACCACCTGGGAGGAAGTGATCATTGCTGGGTTGGTCGGCAATGGTGTCGGAGTCATCGGGTAAGCTGTAAGTGTTGGAGTCGGTGTCTGCTCCGTAATTGAAGGCGCTACGGGTATTCCAGGAGCTAGGGTAACATAAAAAGGGGTTGGAGAGGGTGTATCCGTTTCGACGGGAGAATAATTACGCACTCGCAAATCATTAACCATTACTTCTACTTGTGCACCATCATTCAACGTGACCAGCAACCTGAGCGTGTAATTACCATCTGTGATGATGGTGGTATCCCAAACTGCCAGGACTCCTTCCTGGACAGGTGTTGTACCCTCCTGGATCAGGAACCATGTGTTCGTGGGATCATCTTTATAGGAGAAATCCACTTCAAAGGATTGGAATCCTTCTGTGCCAGTACTCCCTCTGATATCCACGCTGCCCTGGATTGCCTGGCCTGCAAATGGAGATTCTATGCTGGCACTGGATGCAGCAATTGTCTGCAGTCGTGGTTGAGACTTCCACATTGCCATCACCGTATGGGGGATAAGAAGAACCAGCAGGGTAGGAATAAGTGATAGGTGGCGCATGGCAATCTCTTAATATAACATAAAATACTTAGCGAAGCAATTTCGATCAATCAGGACACTTTCGCTCTACGTGCCTCCAACTTTGATAAAACTATGGTAAACTCATTTGTTGAAAATCTATCAACACCCCAGGAATATGGAAAAGAAATGACTTCGTCGCGCACAGAACAGATGGTTTCACGTTTGCGGCAAATGCAGGCAGCCTCTCCAGACATAGAGGCATCTGCAGTAGTATCCTGTGATGGTCTTATCATTGCATCAGCCCTTCCGAATGATGTTGAAGAGGATCGTGTATCCGCAATGTCGGCAGCCATGCTTAGCCTTGGTGAGCGTATCTCAGCTGAATTGGGTCGCGGAAGCCTGGAACAGGTATATATCAAAGGGAGTGAGGGCTTTGTGATCCTGACTTCTATAGGCTCGGAAGCAGTTCTTACTGCATTGGCTCGTAAAAATGCTAAGATTGGCCTGATTTTTTTGGAGATGCAGCGGGCTGCAGAAGATTTGGAGCAGGTGGTTGGATGAAAAAATCCGATACACCGGGAGTAACAGCAGATTACGGTGGGGAGGTTACCGTCAAACGGCCCTCCCCGCTGCCTTTAATGCCAGGTGGTAGCATGAGATTTATTGAGTCAGATACTCAATTATGGTAGCAGACAGGAGGGCAGGATGACGACCAAGTATATCTTTTTCACCGGCGGTGTGGTTAGCTCAGTCGGTAAAGGTGTCACAGCTGCTGCAATTGGCAGATTGCTCAAGGAACGTGGATTCAATGTGACAGCTCAGAAATTGGACCCGTATATTAACGTGGATCCAGGCACGATGAGCCCATACCAGCATGGTGAAGTTTATGTGCTGGATGATGGTGCGGAAACGGACCTGGACCTGGGTCATTATGAACGTTTCATTGACACCAGTTTGAATAAGGTGTGTAATTTCACCAGTGGTCAGGTGTATGCAGAAGTGATTGCAAAGGAACGCAGGGGTGATTATCTGGGGGGTACTATTCAAGTCATTCCGCATATTACGAATGAAATTAAGCGCCGTATCCTGTTGGCTTCCAAATCAACGGGTGCAGAAATTGTGCTGGTTGAGATTGGTGGCACGGTGGGTGATATTGAGTCATTACCTTTCCTCGAAGCCTTGCGCCAGATGCGCTCCGATGTTGGCCGTGAGAATACGATATATATCCATGTCACCTGGTTGCCACACATCGGTGCCACGGACGAGTTGAAAACAAAACCCACCCAACACTCGGTGGCAGAGCTACGTTCAATTGGTATCGCTCCAGATTTTATTGTTGCCCGTTCAGACCATCCTGTGGCAGAAGAATTATGTGACAAAATTGCGCTGTTTTGTGATGTTGAGAAAAAAGCTGTAATCCCCATGGTTACCACACCCATATTGTATGAAGTACCCCTGCTTTTAGAAAAAGCAGGGGTAGCTGACTACCTGCTCAAACGAGCAGGATTGGAGGCCAGGCGCCAACCCGATTGGACAGCCTGGGAAGCCTTAGTAAAAAAGGTTAGCCTGACTCATCCAAAGGTAAAAATCGCCCTGGTCGGGAAGTATGTTGAGCTGCACGATGCGTATATGAGCGTGCGGGAAGCCCTCAAGCATGCAGGTTTAGAGCAGGATGTCGACGTAGAGATCCTATGGGTGCATTCTGCTGAGCTGGAGAAAGGACGGGGTTGGGAGGAAATCCATCAGGCAGATGGGATCTTAGTGCCCGGTGGATTCGGATCTCGCGGGATTGAAGGTAAGTTGCAAGCAGCTCGTTACGCACGGGAAAACAATGTGCCCTATCTGGGCTTATGCCTGGGGATGCAACTTATGGTGGTCGATTTTGCTCGCATGATCTATAAAAGCGAGCAACCCAATTCAACCGAGTTCGATCGGTCCTCACCTTATCCGGTTATAGACCTGATGCCGGATCAGCGTGGTGTGGTCGATATGGGTGGCACGATGCGTTTGGGGTTGTATCCATGCGCACTTCAGCCTGGCACTCTGGCGGCTGAGGCTTATCACGAGCCAGTTGTGCAGGAACGTCATCGGCACCGTTTTGAGCTTAACAATGCCTACCGAGATATCCTACAGGAGAATGGGATGCGCTTCTCTGGCATATCCCCCGATGGTCGCTTGGTAGAAATTGCTGAGCTCGAAAACCATCCTTTCATGCTTGGGACACAATTCCACCCTGAATTCTTATCTCGTCCGAATCGTCCCCATCCATTATTTGTTGCATTCCTGAAGGCAGTAAAACAAAAGGCCGGTATTTCCTAAATTACAGGTGGTAAAATCGCCTGATTGCGGTAAAATAGTGGCTGTTTTCACAATACGATCGTTCTTGTGATAACCAGGAACGAATAAATCAAAAGAATTGAGGTAAAGAATGGATAGATTAATTGAGTCGGTGTTGGGGCGTGAGATCCTGGATTCGCGCGGTAACCCAACCGTTGAAGTTGAAGTGGTTTTATTGGATGGATCGATAGGACGGGCAGCCGTCCCATCAGGTGCCTCCACCGGCGTGCACGAAGCGCTTGAACTGCGTGATGGTGATAAGACACGCTTCCTGGGTAAGGGTGTTACGCTGGCAGTGGAAAATGTCAATGGAGCTATCGCTGAGGAGCTAAGCGGCTGGGATGCCACTGAACAGAAGCTGATTGATACAATTTTAATTGACCTGGATGGCACTGCCAACAAGTCGAAGCTCGGGGCAAATGCCATGTTGGGTACCAGCCTGGCTGTGGCAAAAGCTGCTGCCACTTCCGTTGGTTTACCCCTTTATCGATATCTCGGGGGGGTGTATGCGCACGTGTTACCTGTTCCGATGATGAATATCTTGAACGGTGGGGCACACACTGGATGGCAATCCACCGATGCGCAGGAGTTCATGGTCATGCCCCTGGGTGCATCTAGTTTTGCAGAAGGATTACGCTGGAGCGCTGAAATCTATCATACCTTGAAGTCTGTGCTTAAAGAACGCGGCTATACTGCCCTGGTTGGTGATGAAGGTGGTTATGCCCCTGCTCTGAAGGCAAATAGCGAGGCTGTGGAAGTCATCCTGACTGCGATAGAGAAAGCTGGCTACATCGCGGGTGAGCAGATAGGGATCGCTTTGGACCCGGCTGCATCTGAGCTATTCGATGTAGATACTCGATTGTATAACTTACGCAAGGAAGGCAAGCAATTGACCGGCGAGCAGATGGTGGCATTCTGGAAATCATGGGTGGATCAATATCCGATTGTTTCCATCGAAGATGGGTTGGCGCAGGATGATTGGGAAAGCTGGGTGCTTATGACCAGGGAATTGGGCGGGCGGATCCAGATCGTAGGAGACGACCTGTTGGTTACCAACCCTGAGCGTGTCAGACGCGCGATCAAGGAGAAGGCTGCCAATGCCCTGTTGGTCAAGTTGAACCAGATTGGCACACTGACTGAAACGATCGAGGCAGTGGAAGCCTGCCATCGAGCTGGATGGCGAGCGGTTACTTCCCATCGATCTGGAGAGACCGAAGACACCACCATTGCCGATCTGGCCGTTGCACTCAATATGGGGCAGATCAAAACTGGCGCACCCGCTCGTTCGGATCGGGTCGCTAAGTACAATCAATTGTTGCGGATTGAAGAAGAATTGGGTGAAACGGCTAAATATGCAGGTTGGGATGCATTACAGCGCTAAGAAATCAGAAACGTCACACTTAAAGTGTGACGTTTGATTTTAAAGATTCATCTTCGATAGTTTCACCGAGATCTTCGATTTCATCGGACAGGATCTCATCATCGAGAGGTGATTCCTGGATGACATCGTCGACGATTATATTTCCCTTGCGTTTACCTGGGGATAAAGTGCCACAATATGGGCATAAATTCCAGGAAAGCTCCATCAACTTACCACATTGATGGCACGCTTTCTTAAGTTTTGTATGGCAATTGGGGCAAACCATCCAGTCTTCTTTCGTGTGTCTCCCACATCCGGGGCAGAGGGGCACATCTTCAATGGATTGCAGGAGAGCTTCTTCCTCCAAGGTATGCTGGTATTCATCCTCAAGTGTGCGGGGTGGACGCAGGATGAGATAGACGATA
>Ga0154666_1113_pt1 | contig 31648 bp, 33 predicted proteins | sample Rifle2008BG13ft_FD_116095 | JGI IMG/M metagenome (GOLD analysis project Ga0154666, IMG submission 116095) | Chloroflexi bacterium RBG_13_50_21 | reverse complement strand
TTGGGTTCAGATTCACCCTCACCGACCGGATCAGTGCCTCTTGACCTCTCTAGCATACCATCTTTAAAGATACAAGGTTGGGTTGAGGGCGCACGCTCGACACCCAATTATCTTTCTCACCTCTTTCACCATGACGTATGTACCCGGGGTACGCACATAACCCAATTTTGTGTCGATGGCGATCATGGCTTCATTCTCCGAGTTGTGGCTGGTGCGCACCGCAGCCACACCAAACTCCCGTGCTCTGCGCAATGCCAGCGATTTCACCGCCAGGGCTAGCTTCCGTCCGCGGTAGCGTACATCTGTGCCGGTGAACAGGTTATAGGCATGGTCTGACCCTTCGAAAACGGTGATGGCACTCATTGCCGCCCACTCGCCGGTGTGGGTATCAATGGCAACAATCTGCGCATCTGGATGGTACCAGTAGCTCTGACACACATCCCGCTCGAATTCCTCGAAGGAAGCCCAGGGTGAGACGCCATCCGATCCTGGGTCTGTGGCTGCGGCATTGTTGTTCAAGGAATACAGCTTACGCCGTGCTTCCGGTGTATCGCCCAGCTCTGCCATATTGGTGAAGTGGAATCCCTGCGCTCGCAACACCTGGAGAGTGGGTTCATAACGCCTGTCATCCCAGGCACTCAGGTCAAACCTCATCTCAATACTCTGCTTCTTGATCTCAAATCCACGCCGTGTGGCAAAGCGGATGCCCTGCTCACAAGTATCGCGCACCCTGGCTCGCAAGGTGAGTGCGTTCATCTCAGACGCCTGGTTGAAAAGGTGATCGTAAAGCCAGCTGCCGATGCCACACTGGCGGAATTCCTCCCCGACGATCACGTAAATGCCGTAATTTCTCTCCAGGTTGGTGTATGAGCGGTAGATGCCATTGAAACCCACCACCTGACCCAATGGAGTAACCGCCACTGTAAACCGGATCGCCTCCTCCACCTGTTTGTTGTACCAATCTGCCAGTGTTTCAGGCGTGCTTGGCTCAGTCTCCTGGGTGTTGATCTGGCCTGCGAGGGCAACGAAATGCTGTTCCGGGTTTGCGGGTTGTAAGCTTATCGGATCTGGAGGCATGGTTGTATCCTTTTCGATGAGGGTGCTGGTGCGAGTCGCCACTCGCTACTGTGTAATTACCAATTATAATCTCCACCTGATAACTTATGACAGCTTTCATCGATGCGTGGAAAGTACGTGCCCGGCAGCTCAAGACTGAGGTGTACGCTCTGTACCTGGCGTATAAAGATTCACGCACTCCCTGGTATGCACGTATCTTCACCGCCTTGGTGGTTGCCTATGCCTTTAGCCCGATCGACCTGATCCCCGACCCCATCCCCGTGCTTGGGTATCTCGACGACCTGGTCCTCATCCCAATAGGGATTTACCTGGCGCTCAAGCTGATCCCGGTTGAGGTGATGGCTGACAGCCGGTTGAGAGCCAAACAGCTGATGGCGCAGGACAAACCTGTGAACAGGGTGGCTGCGGTGGTCATCGTGCTCATTTGGATCGGGCTGGCGGTACTGGTGGGGGCGGTGGTGTACCGGTGGGTGACGAGTAGATAGCTAATTCACGCCTAGGTTGGGTTGAAGGTGCAAGCCCGAAATCCAACAGAATTCTCATTCATGCGTAGGTTGGATTGAAGGCGCATGCCCGAAACCCAACAGAATTCTCATTCATGCCTAGGTTGGGTCGAAGGCGCAAGCCCAAAACCCAACAGAATTCTCATTCACGCCTAGGTTGGGTTGAGGACGCCTGCCCGAAACCCAACATATTTTTACCCCTTAACGTACGAGAGTTTCTCGCAGATCAACCTACTCTGAATGCGGAACAGGTCCACACCGCGTACATGCCCCGGTTTGCCCTCGCCATCCTCCCAATCGTACCTCCAACGCATCACAACTCGATTTCCAAAACCAAAAGCTTCCTCAATCTTGATGTGCGCCTGGGTCGATTGGGCGAAAAAGCTCTGCCAGAATTGGGTTACAGCTTCCTTCCCCTGGAATCGCCTCCCATCAGGCGCAGGGGCAGTGTTCTCAAAGACACAATCGTCACTCATCAGCTGCATCATCCCGGAGACATCGTGTCGGTTAAAGGCATCATTGAAGGCGATCACCTGGCGGACACCTGCTTCAAAACGCTCTAAACGGATTGGGGTCATAGTGGGAAAACCTCCGGTAACAATTATAGTAGCCTTTCCTGCTGCGATAAACCGCACATCACCGAATCGACGGCCAATCAAACCGGTGTAGAGGCGCAGGAGTGGATTTACACACTTGGGTTCATCGAGCACCCCTGCGCCCCTGGCAAGATTAGCTTTCCTCTTATGGGCGGGCTATAAATCCGGCGGCTGCCACAATTCCACCTTGTTCCCATCCGGATCCATGAACCAGCCAAATTGACCATAGTCACTTTTCTCCACTTCACCAACCATTTGCCCACCTCCAGCCTTGACCTGGCTAAGCGCTTCCCCCAGGTTATCCACGACCAAATTGAACATGAAAGCATTCTCCGACGGTGCGAAGTAGGTTGTCGTCGACTCAAACGCGCTCCATACCGTGTACCCGTTCTGGGGCATTGTGCCTGGGAAAAACAAAGCAAATGTGCCTGGTTCCACTTCAACATGGATACCGAGCCATTGGGCATACCACTGGCACAGCTCCTGTGGATCAGGTGATTTGAAAAAGATTCCGCCAATGCCGAGTACTTTTGCCATAGATTTGTCTCCTTCTTTGTTTGCTGTTTTTAACAATCCCCGTAATAATTTTCATTATTCTAACTCAATCTATGACTGTATTATTTGACAGGTGATTCCCAATCTGGAGAATGCCGAGGAGAGTGTCTGTTCTGTCAGCGAAAAGAAATCATCGTTCATGGAATCCTCCAGTCTGTATTTACGGTACACCCAATCCGCATAATGATAGTTCATGCGGTCCAGTATCACGTAATCAACTTTCTCCGCCAGCAGTTCCGCGAGACTTTCTGCCCCGGGAAGGATCGGGGCAATCATGGCATAAGTGCGAATCCCAGCATGATGTAACTCTTCAAGGGCACGCACCCTTTCCCTGATTGGGGGAGCATTGGGTTCAAATAGTTTTCTGATTGCATCATCCGCGGTGGTGATACTCATTCCGACGTCAAATTCCCTCCCTTTTTGTAAAATATCCACATCACGCAGCACTAATGGGGAGCGGGTTTGGACGGTTACCGGCCAGTCATACCTTGCCAGTATTTCCAGGCATTGGCGGGTGAGATGATATTTTCCCTCAAGTGGTTGGTATGGATCACATACACCGCTGATCCAAACCCTGCCCCTCCTTTTCCGGGTAATTTCCCGGTTTAATAGCTCAGCAGCATTTACTTTAACATCCACAAATTGACCCCAGGGTTCTTTGTGACCGGTGAATCGTTTCATAAAGTGAGCGTAGCAGTAGACACAATTATGTTGGCAACCCGTGAATGGGTTGATGACGTAGGGGTAGACCTTGGATGCCGATAGGATGGTCTTTGACTGGATTTCTTTTATGATCATATGCATGTTTTTAGATAGCTTTTACCTCATAGTTTTGAACTGGCCGGTTAAGCTTTCCTAATAAGATTTCGACTCGACACGACATTAGATTATCGCACAAAAATTTCTCAATCACCTAAGAATATAGAATCCATCATGAAAAACTATGTAACATGATTCTAGCCAATTCACCAGGAACCATCGCAATCCGGTGACAGAATCCCCTTTCCCGCCTCCTTCAAATCCAAAACATTCTTGGGAGGGGTAAATCTACCCAGGCTTTCGGAGCAATCTTCTATACACAATAAAACCGACAATGGAGAAAATGATGACTTCAACGATTAAGATATATCCTGTTGGCAGACCAGTCCCGCTATCTCCATTCGATGGAACCGTTGAAGGTGATACAGGGGTACTTAATAATGGTTCAGGCGTCTTTGAAGGGAATACTGTTGCCAATATGCCGGCCTCGTTAGTAGGGGTCATAGTTGGCATTAATCGCATCGCTGAAATTTCAGTCTCTTGTGCGTAAGCTGTACCGGTGGCGCCTGATGCTGCCGTGGCAGTGATATGGTCAAAATACAGGTACATCGATTCATCCAGCATAGAGCTGGAAATAGCAGCCTGTTCTGCCAGATTCGGATGAGGTGCCTCCAATTCCCTGGCGATGCGCACATGTTCCTGGACGGATCCCATCACCTCCGACGGTGCATTCGTTTCACCCATGTAGGGTGCCAGGGAGAGCATCGCTAAACCGACGTGTGGCTCAGGGTGTTCAGGTAAGTATTCAGCAGCTCTCTGATATGCCTCGAGACCCGGGGTGAGGTAGCTTTCAGCAAAAATCGAAGGGTAATTCCACGCCTTGGTGGCCAGTGTCCGGTAGATCGAAGCCAGGTCAAGCCAGGCTTGTCCATCCTTCGGATTTGCCTCAACGGCGAGGCGGGCAGTTTCCAGCTGCTGGTGCATGGTAGGATCGACCAGCCAGATGGAAAAATCATCCTGCGGACCGGGCTCAAAATCCACCCAGGTCCAGCGTGCCTGGTTACCTTCCAGCACACCATCCAATGGCAGGTTTGCAGCAGGATTCGAATTGAAGTATGGCAGGTTCAGGTTGCTGGGATCCATCCGGGTTACGGTCTCCGCGGATGCAGGGTATGGCAGGTTGAGCACCAGCTCAGCCTGTCCGATAGGTCCTGCCCAACCCGCGCCGGTCTGGAAGATATAGTACAACGCCAGCTCACTGCCTTTCACGGACGTTTGCAGTGGTAGCAGGTAGTTGACTTGGATGTCGGTTTCCTTTCCCGCTGGGAACGTAACCGGGAAACTCGCCCACGGCAAAGCAGGTTTATCACCACCTTTCGGGTTGGGCAGCTCACTGGTTGCATATTCGATGGGCTTGCCAGCCACCATCACGTGAAAGCCGGCAATGCGTGGCACAATCTCATCTGGATTGAGTTCATTCCAGGCAACGCTTTCCAAGGCAGATGCCAATGGGAACCAGGCGGTCAGGTTCACGTCTTCGGTAGTTGGATTTTTCATGGTGAAATTAGCCTGTACTTCTGAAACATAGTTGTACCAGAGCGGTTGGAATTGAAGCCCATATGCTTCCGGATTTAATTGGATGATGTCGTTATCGCCTTCGGTTGCCGGGCGGATATCCATCGTGATGACTTCATCCACCATTTGAATGGGGGTTTCACCTTCCGGCTGGATATTGCTGCCCCCCGGTAGGATGGGACGCACACCGACATCCGCTCTAACCGGATGTGAGATTAAAAACCCCAGCAGGAGACTAAACATAATAAAACCAGACATAAATACTACAGTTGATTTTCGATTGCGAATATTCATGTTTCACCTCCCCATAGTTAAAACGCTCTGCAAGGAACAATCGTTCCCTCGGTGGTTCAGGTGCATGGGTAATATCTTCATTATAATAAAATTTTTAACCTTAAGGGTGGGTATCAGGAGGGAAGCGAAACACTAAACTAGAATTGTATTCTGTAGCCGTCATCGTTTAATGCAGTCGGGATCGGGTTCCACAATCCCGGTTACACCTGCAGACCAGGCAGGTTTCGGAAACCTCGCAGGTCTCTCCGGTGTAGAGGCGCATGGATGATATGCAAATTGTGCGTGTTGTAATCCGCCCATGCGCCCTTAACAAATCAAATTTCCTCAGTTGTCGAGGCACAGGGGTAGATTTACGCAATAATAAACGAATCAACACCCCTGATTAATCGAAATCCAATTTACCATCTGCTTCACAGGATGCAGACTGCAGGTGTCGCTAGATATTCAAATGGATGTTGGGCAAATATTATGCTGGTTTACTCACCGGTATGCTGACGGTGAACTTGCTTCCGGCGTTCAATTTGCTTTCCACAGCAATCGATCCCCCGTGCGCTTCCATGATCTGTTTAGTAATATATAAACCCAGCCCCATGCCAAAGGTGTTCTTGTTCGGATAATGATTAACCTGGTAATATTTTTCAAATATCCTTGAGAAGTCATCCTTCGGGATGCCGCATCCCTGATCGATAACACTGATAAGAGCATTGTCGTTGACAGACTCCGCTTTGACCAATATTTTGTCATCCATATCTGAGAATTTTATCGCATTCTCTACCAGGTTGATCAGCACGCGTCGCATCCTTGAAAGGTCAACATCAGCAATTAATGAGGGCTCCTTGGGGACGAACCGTATAGTTATCCGCCGCGCCTCAGCTAGCTCCCGGAACGATCCCACTACATCCTGACTCAAGGCAACCAGGTCTACTTTGGTATAGTTCAATGCCAGGGTTTGGTTCTCCGAAACTGAAAAATCCAGTAATTCGTTCACCATACCCAGCAAACGGTTTGTATCCTTGGAGGCGCGAAACAGGTATTCATTCAAAAGGTCAGGATCCTGCATTTTCCCATTGCGCAACAAATCAACGTAACCCATCAAGCTGAATAATGGATTGCGCAGGTCATTGGACACACTGGCTATGAATTCTTCCCGTAGCTTGATCAGACGTTTCTCCGCTTCTAACGCACGAAACTGCTCTGTGGTGTCGCGCGTGATAATAATGAAACCTGCAGAAGCTCCGCTGGCATCACGCAGTAGGGCTGCGCTGATCTCCGCCGGGAAACGGCTGCCATCCTTGCGCACCAGGGTATACTCGGCGTTGATAACCCTGCCTTCATTCAGTGTCTTCTGGGCGTTCACCTCTGCCAGGCGGCGATCCGCTGGAAGGACCAGGTCAAAGACATTCATGCCAAGCATATCTTCGCGATTTTCATAACCATACAGGGAGGCAGTTTGTTGGTTACACAACAATAATTTTCCATCCAGGTCGGTCAGGGTGATGCCATTGGGGGTGGTTTCAACCAGGGCGCGATACCTGGCTTCACTTTCACGCAAAACCGCCTCCGCCTGCTTGCGTTCAATGGCATAGTGTAGGACGCGCACCAACATGGGTCCACTGATCTCACCTTTCACCAGGTAATCCTGTGCGCCTCGCCTGACCGCTTCGAGGGTAGTTACGTCGTCAGCCAGGCCACTGAGCACCACAACCGGTATCTTAGGGTAGCTTTTAATGACGGTCTTGAGCGTTTCAAGACCGCGGCTGTCAGGTAGATTGAGGTCCAGCAAGACCACATCATAATAGTGTGAAGAAAGCTCGATCAGGCCTCTGGAAAGCCGGCCGGTGTATTCAAGCTTGATCTTTCCCAGGCTGATCTCAGCGAGTGATTCCTTCACCAACAAGACATCGTCGGGATCATCCTCGATCAGTAAGACACTCATCACATCGGTTGACATTTTAATTCCCCTCCAGCCATCGTTTAGGCAAAATAACGCACCACCCGGTTGCATCCCTGGCGCTTAGCCTGGTAGAGCGCCTGGTCTGCTGTTTCAATTAATGTATCGGCAGTATGGGCATCATACGGGTATTCCGACACACCGATACTTATCGTAGTGTTAATCACCTCAACCAAACCAAGCTTGTTGGTTATTTGAATGTTTAGATCTTCAACCACCTTTCGTAAACGTTCCGCACCCATGCATGCCTGACGGGCAGGTGTTTCAGGCAATACAATGGTGAACTCATCACCACCGTAACGCGCGGCGAGGTCACAACCCCGCACATTGCTGAGTAATACATGCGCCGTTTGTTGCAGGATTTCATCCCCAACGCGATGACCGAATTGATCGTTAACCCCCTTAAAATGGTCGACATCGATCATCAAAAGTGAAAAAGGATCGTTGTACCGTCTGCTCTTTATCAGTTCATAATCCAGGAAGCGAGTCAATTCCCGCACATTAAATAAGTTGGTAAGCGCATCCCTTAAAGCAAGGTCGCGGATCTTTTTCAGCAGGCGGTTACGCTCCAGGGCATAGCGGATGGATCGTTCTAATAACTGCCCATCGATCTGCCCTTCCACCAGGTAATCTGTAGCACCTGCCTTCAACGCCGCCTGGTCAGTTTCCGCGTCAGAACGCCCGGTAATCATGATGATCGCTTCCTGGCAGCCTGCCTGGATCGCCTCCTGTAATAAATCCAGACCTGAATCGGATCCCAGGTAATGATCCACCAGGTAAATATCGTGCTCTGCCTTCTGGATCCGTTCTATACCAGCCTGATAGGAATTCACCCAATCTAATTCATATTTTGACCTGTCCTTGATTTTCGAGAGATCATCGCTCAGGATCAGATAATCATCCTTGTCATCATCAATCAGTAATATCTGGATGGTTTTTGAGTCAGCTTCCATTAATTCTCAAGCCTCCAACGGATATAAACCATGATTGCTGGTGTTCATTCCTGATACGGCTCCATGATTGCCTGGCTTAACCAGAATAAATAGGTGCAGACCCGTTGCCTTTTCCGTTTTTTCCTCGCACTCCACCCGCAAGCTGGACTACTTTGAACCAATACCGGTTCAGCACCTTCACCACCTCATGCATTCCTTCGAAAGTCTGCGGTTTGATGATGAAGCCAGCTCCACCCAGGTCGTAAGTGCGCAGGATATCCTCCTGTACAACCGAATTGGATATCACTACAACGGGAATACTGCGCAGAGCAGGATCAGACTTAATCTCAGCCAGTGCCTCGCGCCCGTCCATTCGTGGCATATTCAGATCAAGTAGGATCAGGTCAGGTCTTGGGGCTGTGGTGGAATCAAGAAAACCACCCTGTTTGCGGAGATAATTCAATAATTCAAAGCCGTCTTGAACAGAGAACAGGTTGTAAGCTAAATCGAGCTCCGCGAAGGCGCTTTGAACCAGGATTTTGTCGTCGGAATCATCTTCTGCAATTAGTATGGTAAAAAAATGGTTTTGATCATTCATAGCTTTTCTCATTATTGGCATCCTGGGTTGGCAAGCAGACGATCTGCACCCAATATTGTTTGAAGCCTTTAATGGCTTCCACCAGCCCGTCGAAAGTTACCGGTTTGGTGATGTAGCTGGCAGCACCGATATCATAACTGCGCATGATATCCTCCTCCGCCTTGGACGTGGTGAGGACCACCACGGGGATATAGCGTAGGCGATGGTCACTTTTAATCTCTGCCAGGGCTTCCCGTCCATCCTTGCGCGGCATATTCAGATCCAGCAGGATCAGGTCCGGGGTGGGCGAGACAGTTGGGTCTGCATATTTGTCCTGATGGCGCAGGTAATCCAGCAACTCGACACCATCCTCGACGAAATAGATGCTGTTAGACACGAGACTCTCCTGAAAGGCTTCGTGGATCAACAACCTATCGTCGGGATCATCTTCGGCGATGAGAAAAGTAACAGGTTTCGCATTATTGAACATAAGCTCTCTCTCCTATCGTTTGAAAGATGGGTAAAGTTACAGTGAACGTCGATCCCACTCCAGGCTTGCTGGAGGCAGTAATCTCCCCACTATGGCGCTCAACAATCCGCCTGCAAATCGCTAGCCCCATGCCACTTCCCTCGTATTCCTGACGGCTATGCAGGCGCTGGAATGGTTTGAAGATTCGGTCGAGGTACTGTTCCTCAAATCCGATGCCATTATCTTTTACTTGGATCTGGCATTTGCTATCCAGGATTTGTGCGGTAACAAGGACGGTCGGTGGTGTGTCTTCCTGGTGGAATTTCAATCCATTTGTAATCAGGTTTTGCAACAGTTGGTGCATTTGGGTCGGATCAGCTTCAATCACAGGTAAATTTTCAATGACCACATAGCCGTGAGTGCGGTCAATCTGGTATTCCAAATCGGAGACCACTTCCTGGGCGAGGGAATTTAGATCAACCACATCGAAAGGTTGCGCCCGTGTGGTGACGCGTGAGAAGCTCAACAGGTCATTGATCAGGGTCTGCATGCGTTGGCTGGCGTCCCGCATGCGTTTCAGGTAGTCACGCCCGGTCTCATCAAGCAGATCACCGTATTTACTTGCCAGGCGATCCCCGAAAGCCAACACCTTGCGTAATGGCTCCTGCAGGTCATGCGATGCGATGTAGGCAAATTCCTGTAAGTCACGGTTGCTTTGCTCGAGCCTGGCTGCATAGATTTTAAGGTCCACCTCTGCTCGTTTGGATATAGTGATGTCATCCACCGAAAGTAACAGATGCGGCTCACTATGCGATGTAAATGGCGTGAACCTGCAATCCAGCCAGATTTCCTTACCACCTGCAGACTTGGTATGGATTTCCTTGCGGGTCTCATTCCCGCTGGCTAACGCCTCACGCGCCGCATCAAGCATTCCCGATTTCTTCCATATCTTACTCTGGTTATAATTCTCCCCCAAAACCTGATCGCGGGTTGTGCCAAGGATCTTTAGGAACGATTCGTTTGCAAGAATACACTCTCCGGAAGTATCATAAGTCCCTATGCCCAGGCTCGAGGAATTGATCAGTGTCTTATTGTATTCCAGGGCATCGGCGATACGTTGCTGGTCTCGCTTGCGCTCGATCGCCATCGCCACCTGGGTGGAAGCAAATTCCATCAAATCCACATGCTCCTGTGCATACGCCACCCCTTCGGTATAGTTCTGGGTAACCATCACACCCGTCAGTCGCTCTCCCACCATCAAAGGGACTCCAACCCACTCGATAGAATCCGTGCCAATGATCTCAACTTCCCCTTGCTCTTCAAGCTGGGTAAAGACTTTTTGGGATGCCCAAAGCGGTTTTTTTGTTCGCATGACGTACTCAGTCAATCCATGTTCTGGTTTACCAGGTGTGGGTGGTTCGTCATACTGGTCAATATAATATGGAAAACTGATCAAGTCATCAGCTGCGTCATACAAGGCGATGTAAAAATTTTGTATCGGAATCAGCTCACCTAGGATGGAGTGTATCGATGTGTAAAGCTCCTCCAGGCTGGTTGTAGAAATCACGGCGTGTGAGATTCGATAAGTTATCCCCTGGATCTGTTCAGCACGCTTACGGGCTGTGATGTCGACCATCACTCCTTGCCAGAATAAAGGTTTGCCCTTGCGATCGCGTACCAATCTGGTTTCATCACTCACCCAGATGATCCTGCCATCACGCGTAGTGATGCGGTACTCGGAAACAGATGGTACCATGGCAGTATAGGTGCGGGTGTATTCTTCGATTACCCGTTCCTGATCTTCCGGAAAGATGATCCGGTTCCATAAGTTTATATCAGTCAGCCACTCCTCTGGATCGTAACCAGTGAGGGATTTTAGTTGTGGGCTGATGTAAAGAGTTTCAAAAATATTTTCAGCTGAGTCGGTATAAATGACCGCTGGTACTTGCTCGACCAGGGCGCGGTAACGTACCTCCATCGTCGATTCGATGCTCTTTGGCTCTTTGCCACCCTTTTTTCGACCATTTGCGCTCCTGCCCCCGTCGATCGGTTGTGTTGTTTCGGGCATCCGGTCAGCTCCTGATTGGCTCCATTAAAATGGTCCATTACCAATTAAAAATCTTAAATTGGCATATTCATTCTATGCAAGGTTCATGCCTTAAGATGTTGGCAGTTATGAGATCAAAAAACGTAATTTCTACAGAAAATTATGCAGATATTGATTAAGTTTACAACATTTTGTTCATAATGGCAAGCATGATCCAGGTTTCCCTCAATGTTGGATTATGCTATGGCATTATCTCCCCTCAATTCAGCCATTTTTTTTGTGCCATTGGGTGAGAGGTATGATGAAGGGCATCTACCCGTCCGATGATTGAAAATGTACCCGAATAGGGACAGAGGGGTGGATTTCCGCACCGAAAATAAGCAGAGCCCTGTATACTCGTCGCTAAGAATGCTCGTTATGAATCCGACCGTTTTCCAGGTGCTCCTGAATGAACGCACCAATCTCATCAACAGCTTGTTTTGCTTCAGGCAAAATGGGGACAAATGTATGCCAGACGTGCCACATTTTAGGCCAGATAGCTAACTTTACCTCCACACCGGCAGTTCGGGCGTTGTTTGCCAGGCGTTCCGCATCACTAAGCAGGATCTCATCCTCGCCAACTTGAATAAGCAGGGGTGGAAAACCACCCAGGTTACCGTAGTGGGGTGATACCAGGGGCAAGCGTGGATTCTGCCCGCCAATGTAGTGATGGATCATGGTCTTGATGAAGCTGGTGGTGAGGGAAGGATCTTTTTTGGTGTTGAACGACTCTCCTGTACATTCCAGGTCGGTTATAGCAGAGATACATATTGCTGCGGCTGGCATTGGTTCGCCAGCATCGCGTAAAGCCAGCAAGGTGGAAAGAGCCAGGTTTCCACCGGCTGAGTCACCAGCAATTACAATCTTTTGTGGTGAGATCCCGTTGCTCAGCAGCCAGCAATAGGCTGAGAAACAATCCGAAAGGGCAGCCGGGAAAGGGTGTTCAGGAGCCAGGCGGTAATTCACCGCCAATGCACGGCACTGGGCAGCCTGGCAGATATAAGCCAGCATCCGCCGTCCGTTATTCGTCCAACCCAGGGTCCATCCGCCTCCATGAAGGTAGAGAATGATGGTTTGCGGAGAAACATTGGGTGGGTAGATCCATTCAGCCGAAACACGATCCAGCTTGATGGGTGAGACGGTGCCTCCACGAGGTAAAAACGATTTGCCGGATCCGGCGCGCATTTTCGCCCGCAGCTCGGCAATGGAGGTATTGGAGCTGACTCTGGGTGAGGTTGCCTTGATGATGGCTCTGAATAAATAACTTCGCAAGCTGGTCATGGTTGTATCATATCAGGTTTGCATGCACGGGTGTATTATTTTTTAGCTAGCAACAACAAAACATGATTTCAGTTTTCCCTTGTAGGCAATAATTATAAATCCATTTGACACAACTTTGAGCAGGAAATTGTTGGGTGGGCTTCCTTCCATTCACTGTATGCACATCATCTTCCCGAAATTCTCTGATCTGGTCCCACCCTAGATAGAGACGCAGGGGTGGATTTCAAAATATAACACTCTAATCTTCCCCTGCGTCTCACGGTTCGTAAAATTGCACTGGTCTCGAGTAAGTATAGTTATCTGCTATTTCTTCGAAGACCACCTCATTATCCAGTCAAATACCTTGACTGCCGATATATCGTATGGTAATATAACGTTATACGATATATCGTTATGCGTTATACCGCACGACGGTATAGTTAGTAAGAATTTGGAGGCAAGCATGAGTGGCAATGATGATGTCACAAAATATCTCCCCCTGACGGAGAGCACCTATTATATCCTGTTCGCCCTGGCTGAGCCCTTACACGGGTATGGTGTCATGCAAAAAGTGGAGCGGCTGAGCGAAGGGACGGTAAAGATCGGTCCCGGCACCCTATACGGTGCCTTTCAGGTTTTGGAGAAGGAAAAATTGATCGTCAAAGTCGGAGAGAAAGAACGACGCAAGATTTTCGCCCTGACCGAGAAAGGTCGGCAAGTGCTGAAAGAACAGATTAACCGTCTGAGGATTATGGTTCACCGTGGATCGGAGATTTAATAATCAAAGTGAGGAAGAATGAACGTAACTACGATGCAACGTACAAAGTGGTTCTGGCCCTGGCAGGATGAAAAGGAAGAAGCCTGGCTGGAGGAAATGTCCACCACAGGCTGGCACCTGAAATCGGTGCATTTACCCTGTGTGTATACCTTCAACAAAGGTGAGGCTCAGCGGATCATCTATCGCCTGGATTATATGCCTTTGAATAAAGCTAAATCGGAGGAATATATCCAAATCTTCGAGGATGCCGGATGGGATTACATCGGTGAGATGTCAAACTGGCGCTATTGGCGCAAGCGGTTATTTTCGGATGGAACCCCTGAGATTTTCACGGACAATGAGTCGAAGATCAGGAAATATCAGCGCATGCTGACGTATATGGTTTTCTTCTTGGTGTTCCTGACCCTCATTGGCACCAACCTGTTCATGAACGGAGCCTGGAGAGAACCAGACAATTTGCCCGTGGTCAACGCCATTTACCTGAGCGCCATGCTGTGCTATGCGGTGGTTATCCCCATTTATGTTGTGGTGGTGATTAAATTATTGCACAGGATCAGCCAGCTGAAGAAGAGTGGGTTGTAAACAATAAAACAATCCCAAGCCCGCTGATAGGAACGCTGAATTCGACTGCCTCACCTATTTTGGATTTATGTTATGGGAATGTGGCATGTAACCGTGGAGGACGACACCGTTGCGAGGCAGAGATTTGTTGGATTTCGCCCGTACTGCCCTAACCTCAACCCAGTCAACCACACCCGTTATTGCGAGTAGGATTCTTTTACCTTACCTGTGTCCCGAATGTAGTGAAGGGAATCTTCCTAGCTTGAAGCTCGCTTCAATTTACTACACTCGTTGTAGGCGGTTGTCATGAGCGCTGGCTCTAAATGACGAGAGTAGGGGCGCAGGGGTCGAATTCGGTATCTTAATCTGGAAAATAGCCCCTGCGCCATGGATTGGATCGTGGGGAAAATTGTAAGCCAGGAACTCCCTGCATTCCTTGCAGTCGCTAGCAATGAACGCTCACTAGCTATTACAAATAGGAGTAGCTTGGCATAATTAAAAAAACCAACCTGGATTGCTATTGGAGTTCAGGCTGATACCCTTAATCCAATCTGCCTGTTGTATCAATAGAGCTGAGTCGTGACTCACCCCAGGAAAGGATTATTTCTAACAATTAAATGTATAATAACCTCATCCTTCCATGAAAAAACATTTATTGATATGCCCACACCCCAATCCTTCGTCTATATAATGACCGATGAGCAGCACAGCCTGCTTTATACTGGCCGCACAGGCAACCTCAGGCACCGTGTCGCAGCACATCGTGCGGGTAACGGTAGCGTCTTCGTCCGTCGAAAAAATCTTATTAAACTGGTCTATTATGAAACGGTGGAGGATACAACAGCGGCTAAGTTACGCGAGAAGATAATCAAGCGTTACTCGAAGAAAAAGCGCCTGGGTCTGATTGAGGCCATGAATCCCGAGTGGGACGACCTTTTTGACAGACTGTGAGAAAATAGATCACCACTAAGGACACAATGGACACCAAGGAAAAATCATTATCTGTGTTATAAATAATCTTTGTTTATTACCTTTGCGTCCTTGGTGACCTTCGTGTTGTTCTGTGTATAAAACTATATTTGCTATTGAGGTTTACTCATGAAAATAAATCCTTCCACCCGTGCCCGCGAATTATTCAGTACCATCGGCTTTTATTGAGCGGAGAGCGTCTTGCTGGCGGTCGCCGAGCACCTGGATGTGCGATCAGAAGTGATCCCCCGCATCGCCACCGGATTTTGTAGCGGGATGGCACGCACGGGCGGTCAATGTGGTGCGGTGTCCGGTGGGACCATGGCCATTGGATTGGCGATGGGCAGGGATGCGCCTGCCGATTCGGTTGATGCATGCTACCTGGCGGTGCGTACATTCCTGGATCGGTTTGCTACTCAATTTCAATCTCTCACCTGCCTTGAGCTGACGGGTGTTCACCTGGGCACGCCTGAAGGTCAAGCAGCATTCCGAGAGATGGGGCAGATCAATCATTGCTATGACTATGTGGCCGAAGCCACCTGTCTGGTCGTGGAGTTAGTAGTACAACCATCAAATACATAAGTTGTGTTGTGCAAGGAGTTATTTATCCGACACAGCATCGCGTATGATCTTTATGAACGAAGCATCTTTACGAAACCCAACAAAGATTGTTGTTGGACTATTTGTTTGACAATAGAGACAGAGGAAATATATGCCTCATCCATCCGAAACCCAAGACCAGATCCTCACCCGCTATGCTGCCGGACCAGATCGGGTGACATCTGCCATTAACGGTTTGGACGATACCCAGCTGGACCTGACCCTCTCCGCAGACAGCTGGTCCATCCGCCAGCTCATCCATCACATTGCGGATGGCGATTACTTGTGGAAGGAATTCCTCCTGCGGGCAGCTGGAGAGCCGGAGCGTGAATTCAGCCTGGAGTGGTACTGGTGCCTTCCGCAGGACGAGTGGGTTAAGCGCTGGTCGTATGCTGAGCGGGAGGTTTCACACTCCCTTGCGTTGCTCATCGCCAACCGTCAGCATACCCTGGCACTGCTCAGGCAGGTACCCTGGCTGTGGGAGAGATGCCTGCTCATCCCAACTCGCCAGGGAGGACAGGAACGCGTTACCGTGGGGGAGGTGGTGGAGATGCAAGCCCGCCACGTGGAGGGGCATGTGGAGGATATCCAAAAGATCCGGCAGGCTCATAGGATTTGAATAAGGCTTAAAAATTGTAACTGACACAACTTCGCAGGAGCTCAGATACATTGCCAGCTGTGAATATCTTTAGGTTTTAAAAAGGAGTTCTTCATGAAAGTATCTGACCATATCCAATGTATCGACTTCCCCTGTGTTGAAGCCCGGCAGGAAAGCTACCTCATCCCCACTCTTGAGCTTGATCCCGCGTCCATCAAGCTTATGCTTATCTCCGAGACTGCCCCCACCGATGTAAAGGACGATTACTATTCTCCCGGAGATGCCTTGTTTGCCCGAACCACACTGCAAGCTTTCCGCGAAGGGGGATTAACGGTGGGTGGCATCCAGGATTTGGTTTCCATGGGCGTATACCTGACCACCGCGGTCAAGTGTGGTAAGTATGATTATGCGGTTGCCACATGCACTATCAGCCACTGTACATCTCTATTGGAGCGTGAGTTGGATTTATTCCCCAACCTGAAAGCCTTGCTGCTGATGGGCGATGTGGCTATCAGAGCCATTAATACCATAGCACGTCGCCAGGGTGAGCCGCGCGTCATCCCCGCTGGCTCAACCTACAAGATCCGTGGCGGTGTGTTCACCTTCCATGGTATCCACGCCTTCCCATCTTATCTCCAGGCAGGTCCGAGCTTCGGTATTGAGAAGAGCAAGCAGCGTATGATCGCCCAAGACATTGCTGCGGCTCTGGAAATTGCCAAGATTCGTAATTGATAAAAAGCATGAAGCAATAATAGGATTGAATTCAAGGGAGAAGAAATAATCCTTCGTCTAGTCCGGATTGCCGTAATTGCTGATCATAAGTTATCAATCTGATTCGACTGCCAATACTCTCCTGCCAGATTAAAGCAGACGCCAGATGGATAGCATCATATCCCCGCAGGTTGTGCCTGCTTGTTAAATAGTCGGCTCGGATCACGGTTCCTTCATTATTCTGCAGGCGTACAAAAGACTCCCACTCAGAACGGAATTGCTCAAGAGCAGTCTGACAGGCTTCATTGTCTATGATCTGCATTCGCGAAGCACGATTGAATGCTGCAGCCACCTCCGCACGACTAAGAATATTGGTGGTGACCATTTGTGATTTACTGATCCAGGCGTTTACTTCTATGCTGCCTGATTCAGCCACATACCGTTTTACCAGTGCACTTGCATCTATATATAAAATCATTCACGCATATCTACAAGGAGATCTGCGATCGTTTTTTGACTTGAATTGACCGCAGCTGGTTGGATCTCTTTCAATTTCTTGCCATTCCAATCCGCCAGGCCAGCTGATTGTAAATTCTTTGCAATATCATACATACTGGTTTCAGCTGGAAGGATTCTACCAACTACCCGGCCATGATCAGTGATCACAATTACCTGCCCTCGACGAACTTGTCTGAGATAATCGCTCAGACGGGCTTTTAAATCTCGGATACCAATCCTCATTTCGCTCATAATTATTGATCTCTAATGTGACCACATAGTATCATAGTAGTCACAATTAATCCATTCATAACCATTCAAAGTACTTATTATTGATTCCGGAATCGAAGTTCCAATAATTATTGCTATAGATCCAGAAAATATCCAAGGGTGTCGACGGATTAATGATTTCTCTTTTCCCCGCTTCAGAATTAGATCTGCCATTCTTGACTTTTATCCACCGATCTCATATTAATCCATATTCTTTTCCAGCAGCTTTGATTATATCCATGGCTCGTTCTATATCACTTGGATTATGTGCCGAAGTTATCGTTGCTCGAAGGCGTGCCAGCCCACTTTGTACTGCTGGAGACACGACGGGTAGAACAAAGATACCGTGTTCTTGAGAATATTTAGTCATTTTATAGGCACTCGCATCATCTCCACATAAAATTGGTACAATAGCTGTTTTAGTATTCATAGTATTTAATCCCCTATCTTTTAAACCATTGATAAAAATTTTTGTGTTAATCGATAAATTTTCAATACGCCAAGGCTCATCAATGATAACTTTAAATGCTTCATTTGCTGCTGCAGCTTGAGCGGGAGGTAACGCGGCTGAGAAGATATATGCTCGACTTGTATGACGCAAATATTGAATCAAATCTTTTTTTCCAGCTATATAACCACCTACTGATGGTATTGTTTTACTAAGTGTTCCCATTTTTATATCAATAACATTATCTGTTCCAAAGTGTTCTTCTATTCCGCTCCCTGTTTTTCCTAAAACTCCAATAGAATGCGCTTCGTCAATCATTAACCAAGCACTAAATTTCTTACTAATTTCAACTAACCTTGGTAGATAAGTAATATCACCATCCATGCTAAACACAGCATCTGAAACAATTAATTTCGTTGCACTTTCTGGAATTTGTTTCATTTGCATTTCAAGGGAATCCATATCATTATGTTTAAATCTAACGAACTTCGCCCCTGACATAATACATCCATCGACAATAGAAGCGTGATTTAATTTGTCTGATATGGCATAGTCGTCACGGCCTAGAAGAGTAGATACGGTTGAAAGGTTGGTGACATATCCAGATGAAAATGTAATTGCAGATTCTGTGTGTTTAAAGTTAGCAATAGATTCTTCAAGTTCATAGTGAATAGGAAGGGAACCCGCCAGCGTTCGCACGCCATGTGTGCCAGTTCCATACTTTTCAATAGCTATCCTGGCAGCCTGGTTTATTCTTGGATGTCCAATCAATCCTAAATAACTATAAGATGCATACATTTCCATTTCTCGTCCATCAACTATAACTCGAGCACCGCCATTCAATTCATTAATAGATTTGTTATAAAAATATAGTTCGTCTTGTTGTAATTCAAGTAAACGTTTATTCATCGTATTTATACGATGAAGGATTTTATCGTCTTCCTTAGGTTGTATCATATAACTAATCCTCATCAATTAGTTTTATCAAATCATCTATAACAATAATTGGAATACTCAGTTTTTTGTTTTATCAAGTTTTGATCCCGGCTGATCTCCAACAATTAAATAACTTGTGTTTTGACTCACAGTGTCAGTAACTTTTCCACCATTTATCTCAATCAATTCCTTATTCCCTTTCCGGGTATATCTAGGTAAAGATCCGTAATCACAAAAGTCTTACCATATAGATTATACAAGGTTTCCTGCCTATCTTCTAATCTCGCCACCGTTGGCCATACACCCACTCGTTTTAGTTTTTCAAGTAGTTTTTTATTTGTAGGCCGTTCAAACCAATCGACAATGGACCTAGCGATATTAGGGCAAATCCCTTCAATTTTTTGCAAATCAGAGATTGTAGCATTAGAAAACTTATCTAAATCGTTGTAATAATGTGTAAGGTTATTCGCCAATACTTCACCAACACCATGAATACCAAGTGCAAGTATTAATTTGTTTATTTCTCGATTTCTCGACTCGTTTATTGCAGCTAAATTATTGTCGGCCTTTTTCTCAGCAAATCCTTCTACTTTAAGGAGATCGTTTCGTTTCAAATCATAAATATCTGCAACATCACTTACTAATCCGCAAGTAACGATCGATTTAATTAATTTTACACCAAGTCAATTGATATCCATTACACCACGAGACGCGAAATGTTCGATATTTCTAATTGTAAGCCAGCATCATCAACTGAAAGATCGCTTCATTGGCCCAAAATGACTGGAGCAATAGGTGCCCAACCGCCATGTCATACTTGGCTTCCTTGATGTAATTCTCACAATTCCCGCGTTTTTCATAGAATTCAACCACTTCTTCTGACGATGGTTCCGTGTTAGTGACAAAAAAGAAATAATCTTAGTCTTCGCCTTCCAGGAAAGATAATTGCACTCTATCTTTTTCATCCTTCAATACTCGGGAGACGACAAATCTTCTATCCTTTTCCCATGTATTCAAGGCTGTGACAAACTCGGTGGTCTCACGGCCAGCTTCGCCTGTAACAAAGGTAATCGATGGGTCGGTTACTTGCGCCACAAGTGTTGGATACCCTTTTCCCTTGATGACATACCTACCACCCAGCGATTCGATCGTTTCCAGGATGGCATCGTCAAAATAACCGCTGTCCATACGAAATATGATTTCCAGCCCCTCATCTTTGAGGTGAGCCATGATTTCCTTGATCATTTCTGACGCACCGTTTGCCGTATAAGTGTCCCCGCTTCTGACATAGCCGGTTAGGTAGGCCTTGATTTCATCACAGAAAACAAACTGAATGTTGTAACAGCGGTTTCCAGGCATTTTTGGATTGTAACCTTTTACTGCCCCCTCCTGATGGCCTTCGACATTTACCACACTACTGTCAATATCGATGGTGATGGATTTGAGCTTGCTCTTTCTCAGAAGCTTTTTGAAGAGTTTGAAAATGATTTCTCTCAACATCTGGGTGGTCTTGTAGCTGAAGTTTCCCAAAAACCGAGATACCGTTTCCGGTTCTTTGATCGAAATGGCAAGCTCGTTGACCAGGGGATCGCTTTGCAGCAGTTTCAGCCGTTCCAGTTTGTCAATTCCAATGAAGTTACCGCACAGCATGGTCTTGATGTGGTTCATTTTGATTTTGTTGGTGGAGGGGTTCTCAAAAACTAGGTCGTGATCAATCAGGTCAAAAATCCCATTTTTACTGGCATGTTCGAGTAAGAGCAATAAACCGGCATTTGAGGTGAGATTTCTGGCTAAGAATTCGATTTTATTGATTACTTTAACATCCTTTTTGGCACAATATTCTTTACCTAAAGTTTTTAACATCCCGTTTCAGTCTGCGGTTTTCCTTTTCACCCAATGGGTGAAGACATGAACCTGATTAACAAATCTTGAATATTTCAAAAAAGGGGTCAAGAAGCGGTGATTTTGGTTTAAAAATGAAAAAAATGACCAAAAGAGCCTCATTTTGCCTAAAATTATGGCTGTTTTCTAAATGAGCCTTTCTTTCTTTAATTGGGGGACGTAGAATCCGGGTGATTGTAAATTATTAAAGATAAGAATTGGATCCGGTTTATAATAATCCTTGGCGGTATGAAGTGCTCGTTACCGGATTTAATATGCTTTGTGGCAATCGATTGTTGGTTTAAGCATTCCTTCAAGATTTGGTGTAAATATTGGTTACCTTTTAATAGAGAATAATGAAATGACCACCTGCGTCTTCTGTAACATCCTATCCGGACTCGCCCCGGCCAATTTCGTTTTCCGAGATGATCTTTGCGCCGCTTTCATGGACATTCGACCGGTCAACCCCGGTCACGTCTTGGTGGTTCCGCGCGCGCATTCTGCTTTGCTTACTGAGTTGGACGAAGCCTGTGTGGGACACATGTTTCAGGTAGCCGAGCGAGTGGATGCTGCCTTACGAGCCAGTGGTCTCAAGTGTGAGGCTGTTAATCTGTTCCTGGCGGATGGGCGAGCTGCCGGGCAGGAGGTGCTGCACGTGCACCTGCATGTCGTCCCGCGCTTCATTGGGGATGGACACCACCTGCGCTTCAGCTCAGCTAATTTTGTATTCCGTCCCCCAACCGAGCTGGTTAGGAATGCTGAGCTGATCCGTTCGAAAATGGGAGTCGTATCATGAGCCGATCACCCTTTGTCTTCCTTGGCATCCTTTTATTTCTTGCTGCCTGCACTCCCGCATCGACCTCCACACCCACCCCCTTCTCCTCACCGACTGAAATCCCACCCACCGCTACACCGCGCGTGCGTATGCTGCCCACCTGGACGCCTGCACCAACTACAACCCCCAAGCCCACAACCACACCACGACCTACTTCCACACCCGTAATTATCATCGGACCGGATTCCTTTCTTTATACCGACCGAATTGCGCATCAATTTGCTGGCCTGCTGCTCGACCGCCCAACTTTCTCCACGCTTGCCAAGCCTGCCAATCTGGTTTCGATGCAATTCGATGCCTCCATCTGGTCCTTGAACACTGCCTATTCCGGTTCATTCATGGCTTACTCCCTCACCCATACAGCCAACTATGGATGCAAGCTTGAGCCCTCCATGGGGACGAGCACGGAGGGCTACCAGGTGGAAGAGTACAGCCGGGCTCTTGGTTCGACCACTTATGAGATAACCCGGCTAAGCCAGGCTGGGGTATTGATGTTAGTTAATTATTGTACTGGTGAAGGTGAGGACGCCTCCTGCTACCAGATGACTCCCGGTTCTGACCACGAGGCATGCACCACCGATACCGAAAGTGTCCTTGCCACCTACCAGCTTAATCCCAATCCTTTTATGGAACCCATCGCCTCCTCGCCGAACCAGTGGATTTGCCGGGATCAGGCTGGCACGGAAGGTCTTTGCCTGGTATCGTATTCCATCCCGCTGAATGCACTTGCCTATACGTCTTCTGGAGAAGGTTGGATCGCCGGTGATGATGGGATCCTGTTTCACCTCACGAATCAGGTCTGGTCTGAAGTCGATTCTCCCAGCAATTATCCACTCTATGACCTGAGCTTTACCAGCCCGACGGATGGCTGGGCAGTAGGCGCAGGTGCCCAGGTGCTCCGTTGGGATGGGAATACCTGGACTGAAGTGCTACCCTTCCATGGTCCCGGTGAAGGTCCTGGCGGATCCACACAGATGCTGTATGGCGTGGATGCCGTATCTGCAAAGGAAGCCTGGATGGTGGGTAACATGAAGGGCATCGATGGGAACACACAACCTTATGCCCTGCAATGGGATGGCACCGACCTGGTTGAGCAGAATGCCTTCCCTGAGTGTAATTGCAGCTTGAATGCAGTCCTCAGCCTGGGCAAAGACAATATCCTGGCTGTGGGTGGCTCAGACCTGGGAGCAGTCGCCTTGCATTGGGATGGCTCTGCGTGGACGACCACGCCCATCCAGGGGGCTGATGCACTCTATGCTCTCAGTCAATATACCGATGGCACCGTCTGGGCTGCCGGGATTGAAGTGGCCCGCGACCGATCGGATACGCGTGGCACGCTCTTCAAATGGGATGGGTTCACCTGGCAGCGCTTTTCCCTGCCACCCCTCACCGGTGGTGTTTATGCCCTTTCCGTCCCACCTTCCGGACAGGCTATCCTGGGTGGAGATTTCACGGCCTTGGGCTCCAACCTCACCTGGGAGCCCATCACCACCAGCATAGCCGGCTATGGATGGATCGTGGACATTGAAATTGATCCACAAGGTGTTGTATGGGCTCTCACTCACTCGGGCAATCTCTTTCAGCTGGAAGTCAGCAATTAGTATTCAGCTGCTATCAATCAGCTGTCATATACTATCTATTAGCTAAAAACTGAAAACTAAAAACTAAAAACTAAAAACTAATAACTAATAACTAATAACTAATAACTAATAACTAATAACTAATCCCTAATTGCTGATTCAGGCACATATCTTGCATCTGACTTTGCATATTTGTTAGGTAGATGAAGCTGCATTTCTGATATACTGAACGGATTGTAATTAATTTATGTGGGAGAAACAATCTATGAAATCATTAAAATCAATTCTACGGGGAATCTCAGCTCTGACCATCATCATTTTGATCTTGGTCGCCCTGCCTGCACCCGCTGCTCTGGCAGATTCAGATGGACCCAGGAACGCTGGAGCTGGAGCTAATCAGAGTAGCATTGGCACCGAACCGTGGATAGATCCTGGGAATATAACCTCAGCTGGTTCGCCCTATGCATCCGTCACCCTCCGCCGGTTGGTCATCAGCAATTACCTGCAAGCTACCCAATATGGTTTTAATATACCGCTGGATGCAGACATCGCAGGTATCGAGGTGATTGTCAATCGATATACAGCCCCTTCCTCTACAATCCTTTCGGATTATGAAGTCCGTATATTGAAAGCCGGCGTTCCTGTAGGAGCCAATAAAGCCATAGCGACTCCTTGGTTGAATACTTTCACAGAAGTTACATATGGTGGTCCGACCGACCTGTGGGGCACCACCTGGACCCCTGCTGACATCAATGCTGATGATTTTGGAGCAGCTATCTCGGCGCAAAGGGATAACAATGGAAATAATGACAGAGATGCGGTTGTGGATACCATACGGATCACCGTTTACTACGGAGCTCCATCGACGACAGAGGTTGCTTGTGGAACGCCCATTACTTATGGAAATAGCCTCTCCTGCTTAGCAACCGTGACCTCGATCAATGGGTCGACACCCACAGGTACAGTCGCCTGGACCACGGATCGTAGTGGCTCTTTCGATCCCAATCCGTGCATCCTTTCCGGTTCGGGTAACGTGGTCACTTGTTCCGCAACTTATACACCCAGTGCAGTTGGAGATGGCGCTCACCTCGTCACTGCTACCTACAGCGGGGATGCGGTCTATGAACCCAGCACAGGATTCCAAACTCTTACGGTCAATACCCGCCCGGTCACTGTCACCGCGGACCCGCAGACCAAGGTCTTCGGAGATCCTGACCCTGCGTTGACCTACCTGATTACCTCCGGCTCATTGGTGTTCGCAGATACCTTCACCGGGTCGGTGACCCGCGATCCTGGCGAGGATGTGGGTCATTTTGCCATCTTGCAAGGCACCCTGGCGCTACCTGCCAGCTATGTCCTGACATTTGTAGGGGACGACCTGACCATCACGAAAGCCACTCCGACCTGCGTGGTTACGGCTTATTCTGTTGAGTACGACCTTGCAGCGCACACCGCTACCGGTTCCTGCACGGGTGTGGGTGCTAATCCACTGGTAGGACTCGATTTGAGCGGCACAACCCACACGGCTGTTGGTAATTACTTGGATGATCCCTGGGTTTTTACCGACGTGACGGGTAACTATACCAATGCCACTGGCACGGTTGATGATCAGATCACCTTGCGATTTGTCACCGTCGTCGCAGATGCGAAAAGCAAATCTTATGGCCAGCCTGACCCCGCTCTGACCTACCGGGTTACGGTTGGTTCGCTGCTCGCTGGTGATGCCTTCAGTGGTGTTTTGATCCGCCAACCTGGGGAACACGTTGGAACGTATGCCATCCTTCAAGGTAACCTTTCCCTGCCAGCCTACTATGACCTCACCTATGTGGGTGCCAACCTCACCATCGCTGGTTTCCGTATCTTGTGCCCCGTGATATCCCGTCTCCCATAAATAGACCCAAGAGACTGGCCTGGCGCCAGTCGCTTTTTTTATCCAATTGTCAAAGCAATAAAACACATGGGCGGCTTCTTCCCCACCATATTTTTGCCTGTCTTTACGAGCGATCGTTGCGAGCGGTCGTTGCGAGCGAGCGTTCTTTGCGAAACGCCAACACCGAGCGTAGCGAGGGAAACAATCTCCAGCACTGGTCTCGTGTCAATTTTTGTACTAGAATCTCTATGTATTTTTTTAGCTAACATCTAACCGCTAATTGCTAACCGCTGGTTGCTTATTGCTAAATTCCCATGCCTAATCTCCTCACCTCCCTTGAGGTCGACCTTTATTGGCTGTGTGGTATCGCTGGGCTCGCCACGCTGGCCTACGCCCTGTACAATATGCTGCTCGCCCAATCTCGGCCTGTTGGGCATCGTACAGGTTCAGCCCGTCAGGTGCTGCGTACGCGTTACCTGGTCATAGCCACCCTCATCTTCCTCTTCATCGGGTATATTTTGTGGGAACCTATACCGCTCAAGCTCCCCTGGTTGTTACAGCTAGCCGTCAGTATCTTGGGAGCGGTGATCTACCTGGCAAGCCTGGTTTTGTACCTCTGGGGATTACGCACCCTGGGTGAGAACTTTAACGCTTCCAGCGGGTTCGGCGTACGCTTGCACCAGGCACATCAGCTGGTCACGAACGGCCCATATGCATATATCCGCCATCCGATGTATCTGGCGGTTATCTTGGTGGGATGGGGAGGTTTGTTGCTTTACCGCACCTGGACGATGCTGTTCTTCGCGGTTATCATGCTCGGGCTGATCGTTCGTGCTCGTAGAGAGGAGCTGGCCCTGGCGCAGGTTTTCGGACGGCAGTGGGAGTTGTATAAAAAGCACATCCCAGGATGGTTCCCACGCCTGGAAAGCCTGCTGGGGAAGAAACGACGCTCGCAAGGACATTGAGGATTTATTAAATGGACAGCGACCCTGCTATCCTTGATTCAGATACTCAAGGAGCAATCATCGACCGCCTCATAGAGAAATTAAGTGCCTGCTATGTTTTCCCCGAAGTAGCGGACCAATTATGTACCTATTTGCAGACGAATATGCAGCGAGGTGAATACGAGGGTATGAATGAGGCCAATCTATTCGCCCTGGCCCTGACCATGCATATGCAGGAAGTGACTCAGGACGAACATTTATGGGTGAGGTGGCATGCAGAAATCCATCCGGACGACGAGGGTCAATTGCGACTTAATCCAATCTGGCAGCAAGAGCGTCAGCTGGAAGCCAGGCTTGCCAATTATGGCTTTACCAGGCTTGAGAGGCTTCTTGGCAATGTAGGTTATCTCGACATCCATTATTTCCACCGACCTGAATGGAGCGGCAATACTTTGGCGAGTGTGATGGACTTTCTATCCCATACCTATGCTTTGATCGTCGACCTGCGTCAGTGCACGGGGGGCTTTCCCGGTATGGTATCTTTGCTGTGCAGCTATCTTTTCGGTGAGCAACCCATAAACTTGGCAAGTATCTACTGGAGGGATGAGGATAATACCCAGGAATTTTGGACTGTACCCACTCTCCCCGCTCCGCGTTACAGCGAAAAGAAAGTGTATGTACTGACCAGCCCGGTCACCTTCTCCGCTGGGGAGATGTGTGCCGATATTCTACAGTCCCGCCACCGTGCTACCATCATCGGTGAAAAGACCGATGGAGGTGCCAATGCGGGTGCATCGTATCGCATTCACCCTCACTTTGAAGCATTCATTCCCATCGGCCGCACGATTAACCCGCTTACAGGTACCAACTGGGAAGGCAAAGGGGTAATCCCGGATATATCCGTCTCTCTGGAGCAAGCTTTCAATGTGGCTTACAAATTAGCCCTGCAATCGGTTCTTGCTGATCTTGGTGAGCCAAACTCGCAACCGCATTGAGAACTTGCTCATGAAGCCCGGGTAACGCTAAATTCCTTGAGCGATCCATGATAATTGGTGATTAACCCACCTGGCTCAGAATGAAAGAAATAATGTTTCTGCATTCCATTACAAGTCAAGAAAGGGTCTCCTGATGCCGTATATCGTCCCTGCTGGTGAACCTTTTTTCTTCCCCGGTGGACCAACCGGCTGTCTTTTGATGCACGGTTTCAGTGCCTGCCGGAGGAAATGCTTCCCTTGGGGTTATTTCTATCCTCCGCTGGTTATTCTGTCATGGGAGTACGCCTTGCCGGACATGCAACCCAACCGCTGACCTTCAGCGTACGCCATGCTGTCCTTGCTCATCCACTCACGAGATGACCATGCGGTACCATTCGCGTGCATAAACAGGATTTATGATCACCTGGGAAGCACGCAAAAGCAAATGATCGTCTTTGACGGCATAAGTCTCTCGCTGGTGCGGGAGCCGCAGAACCAGCAGGTGTTTGATGCTGTGCTCGGTTTCATGGAAAGTCTTGGTTAAAAAGTAGGATGGGCTTTCCTGACCGTCATGACCAAAATTTCAGTATAAAATCACTACACACCCAGCATTTATTCAATCCTCCCCTGCAGGTTGCTGGATGATTATGCGTTGTTTTTCCACTGGCTTAAATGCTGCCTGTCGTGCATGGATCAGCACCACCGCCGACAGGATCAATGGCGTGGAAATTAGTACTCGCGTGGTTAAAACTTCTTGCGCTAACAAGGTACCCAGGATGACCGCCACCAGCGGATTGATATATGTATAGGTGACCACCAGCGTGGTGGGCGCTTCCTGGAGTAACCAGGTATAACATACAAACGCTATCAGCGATCCAACCACGATCAGATAGACCAATCCTACCAACGAGGTTAGCGTGACCCCCGACAAATCCAGGCGACCTGCCTCTCCGGTCACCAATCCGAGTATAAACGCGCCCGCACTACCTGCCAGTAATTCCATCCCAGTGCTTAATAGGGCAGATTTGGGAAGTTCCGCCTTGTGTGAGTATATCGATCCAATAGCCCAGGAGAATGCTGCCAGCAATAAAACTACCACGCCCATGGGATGATATTCAAATTGGTTGTTTGATGATCCCAGTGGATTGATCAGGATGACAATGCCAGCCATTCCAATGAGAACACCCATGGTGGTCAATCGTGTGGGGCGGTTACCGCCCCGCCGCACCGTCTCGATGATCACCACCCATAAAGGTATGGCAGCAACGATCAGGGCTGCAATTCCTGATGGCACATATTGCTCAGCCCAGGTGAGACCCCCTATCCCGCCGACCAAAAGCAGGCTGCCAATCAGCACTCCGGAACGCCACTGTGTATAGGTTGGTGCAGGATCACCAGCCAATCGGCGCCATAGATATAAGATTAATCCCGCAACCAGGAACCGTACTCCTGTCATAAAAAATGGCGTTATGCTCTGGACAGCGAAGTGGATTGCCAGGTAAGTGGATCCCCACGCCAGGTATATTGTCATCAATGCCAACCAGATCCGTGTTTTCATTGTATTCTCCCTTTTAGGGGCATCCTTCAGGATTTCCCTGTTGGCTCAACCATGCTTTACTTTCGGGTTGATTATTTATTCGTCTTTCCAGCTTTGCAACTGAACTCGCCAGTCGTCTTTCAATCATCGCCAGGATATTCAGCGGGTTATGGTTATTTTGTTTTTCAGTCCTCATCGATTCACGCACTTGCTTTTCCATTTTCAGTTGCTCGATCAATTCGTCATGCTGTTTATTGATTTCCATGAGCAAGTAGGGGTTAATACTAAGTTGATTCATTTTTTCCTCCATAATCTTGACAATTAATACGTAACCAGCTATAATCATTATGATGGTTATATAATATCAAAATAATTGTAACCTGTCAAGTAGATATAGAAGGTTATAATATAACAAAAATCAAAGGTAGTTTTATGTATGAATTTGATGCTGGAGATTTAAGCCTCGATTTCGCAAACACGAATAATTGGCATGCCAGTCCAGCCCCACAAGAGGATCTGCACAGCTATACTGATTTGGTTGAGTGGGGGCTACAGGCCGGTTTGATATCACCGGAGGTCGCTGTTAAGTTGAACCAGAAAGCAGAGCAACATCCGGAAGATACTGCCGATACATATGAGTTCGCCATCGGAGTCAGGGAAGCCATCTACCGGATTTTTTCCAATCATTATGCCGGCAAGCCTATCCCAGAACCAGATTTGGCTTTGCTGAACTCAGTGGCTTGTCAGGCAATGGCACATTTACAGTTAACTCTGCAGGGTGGTAAGGTTCACTGGCAATTACCTGCCAACCTTGAGGGTGCCGACTTCATCCTTTGGCCTGTTGCCCGTGCCGCAGCTGACCTGCTCACCTCGGATACATCCTTGCGGATCCGGCAATGTGAGGATGACAGAGGATGCGGTTACCTGTTCATCGACCAGACCAAGAATCATAGCCGTCGTTGGTGTTCGATGGAATCCTGTGGTAATCGTGCTAAAGCCCGTAGGCATTATGCTCGTGTCCAGGTTGGGTAAACCTTATTGGCACAATCCAATCGATCGGATACCAATCTGAAGAAAAAAATGTAATTATTGCTTCGAGAGCTTGCTTCAACGGGACGAGCATATCCACCCACCAACACTCAAGCATTTTGCTGTCATTGCGAGCCAGTGATCTTCTGGCGTGGCAATCTTCTACCGATCGATCAGATCCAATTCGAAGGAAAAAGTTACTTTCTTTCTTGTGGATGCTTTCACCTTCAGATAAAAAACATCCTTCTCGTAATGACCATTTCTATAAACTCATCCAGTGGATATTGTTCCCAACACCCTTACTTCCGCCGTCCGCTGGGCTGGGGTGTGGTATTCTCCGGGCTGAACAGTTCTGCGCTTAGCCGGTATCCGACAGCCTCGAGCCGCGGGGAGAACATCGGCCGGATGCCCGTCGGTTTGAACTGGCCAAGGATTTCCCCCGTCGGCGAAATGCCCGTCTGTTCAAATTTGAATATATCGGTCATCACAATCGTATCCCCTTCCATGCCGGCAACTTCGGAGATGGCAGTAACCTTGCGAGGACCGTTTTTTAGGCGTGACTGGTGGACGACCAAATCGACCGCTGAAGCAATCTGCTGCCGAATGACTTTCAAAGGTAATTCCATCCCTGCCATCAGCACCATGGTCTCCAGGCGTGAAAGCGCATCGCGTGGCGAGTTTGCATGTAGAGTGGTCAGTGAGCCATCATGACCGGTGTTCATCGCTTGCAACATATCCAATGCTTCACCCCCACGGCACTCACCCACGATGATGCGGTCCGGACGCATACGCAGGCAATTACGCACCATATCGCGGATGGTCACCTGACCGCGTCCATCGATATCCGGCGGTCTTGCCTCCATGCGCACCACATGATCCTGATGCAGGCGTAGCTCCGCTGAGTCTTCGATGGTTACCACCCGCTCTGTTTCAGGGATTAAACTGGAGAGCACGTTGAGTAAGGTGGTTTTTCCTGAACCTGTTCCACCTGAGATGATGGTATTCAGCCTGCCCATAACGCAGGCACGTAGAAAATCAGCCATCATGCGCGTCAGGGATTCGAATTCAATCAGCTGGTCAATAGTGTATTTACTCTTGCTGAATTTACGGATGGTGAGTAATGGACCATCAATGGCGACGGGAGGAATGACCGCATTAACACGTGAGCCATCCGGTAAACGGGCGTCCACCATCGGGCTTTCCGCGTCAACCCGGCGGCCAAGGGGTGCAATGATCCTCTCAATGATGCGCATGACATGCTCATCGTTTTCAAACTTTACATCGGTGTCCAGCAGTTTGCCACTACGCTCAACGTAAACCTGATTGTGACGGTTGACCATCACCTCGGTGACATCCGTATCTTCAAGTAGATATTGAATCGGACCGAAGCCTATCATCTCGTCCAAAATATCGTGAAAGAGTTGCATGCGCACGCTCTCGGGTAGCTTCAATCCGGTCTGTTCATAGACGTTGCTCAGTTTTTCTTTAACGATCGCATCACGTTCAGATGGTGATCCTGCCACCTGGTTAAACTCGCGCGCCACAGTGTTGATCAGATACGCTTTCAGCTTGATCATATTTGGGTCTTGAGAGCTATATTTGGTGGGCTCGATGGGCTGGTCCATTAGTTCTCTCCTGATTGTTTTACATTCTCTTGCTGTTCATCGATGGGCATCAACCAGACAATATGGCTACGATTGACTATTAAAAATTTGCATGTGTAAAGGCTTTCCCCTAACAAACTAAAAATTTCTGCATTGGTCACCGCCAGAAAGACGTTGGCATTGTTGATCTCATCACTCAACCGGTCACCTTTACGGACGTGCACGTTGCCACGGATTTGATGAGTGTGGGTCTGGATATGGGATAGGATCATATCCTTGGTAATGATATCGGTATAAAACTTGCCCTTCTCATCATATTCAATCACCATGATTACACTCCTTCACAGGTTTTTCACCACCAATATGAAATAATTGCAACCCTCGTGCCAGT
>Ga0154666_1076_pt1 | contig 32388 bp, 33 predicted proteins | sample Rifle2008BG13ft_FD_116095 | JGI IMG/M metagenome (GOLD analysis project Ga0154666, IMG submission 116095) | Chloroflexi bacterium RBG_13_50_21 | reverse complement strand
TACGACATTCAAACCTGGTTAGCCGAGCATGGTGTGGCAGAAACCTTGCGGATCAAATTAGGCAGCGGTGAACCGATGCAACGCCAGGGTGGGTATTACTCCCGCGTCGCAGGTTACCCGGCCTTTCTCAATACCGAAGCTAACCGTCGCCGGTTTGTTGCCCATTTGCCAGCAGCAGCTCGTAAAAGCAGCGCATATGCAGTCACACCATTACAAGGTGTTTTCCTTGCTGAAGATTTAAGGACTTTTCAGAGCAATTTAGCCGAACAATTACGCTACTTGCCGGTGCGCGATTTGGTCAGCCTGTTATACCACGTACGGGAAACACAACTCGAGCATCGCGAAAATCTGATTCGGGCCGCCGAATCAATTGCTGAGAGCCGATTGAGTGCACAAAGCAGGATTATCCAAGAACTTGAACGCTTGACCATTGGTACTAATGAAGCTCTCTACGAGGGATTCATGGCAGAGCTGACCGAAAATTTCCGCCACATCCTTTATGGTCGTGATGAGGATGTCGTCGGTATTCACATCATTTCATATTTTATAGCGCGGTCTATCCCACAACTGCGCGATCGCCCCACATCCCGACCCAAGCCAGATTCAGGTTCTGAATATGGACAACAGATATTGGCAAATATTGCAAAAATAATCCCGCTTGCCAAACAAGGCAGCCTGTTGCGAGCGATAGCCCATAATCATGCCCAAACGCACGTACTCGGCATCAATCAACTCACAACCGGCCTGTTCCGTGCCTTGGAACGCTACGCTCAAAAAGCCTTTGTAGAGGCAGAACGCGAACGGATGATTGCAGAGCACTTGTTACCACGCCTTCCCGTCTATGAAATTCTAAGCAGCTTGCGTATCCATCAAGATTGGCAGGGAGAATTTTTCGAGCGAATTGAAACCGCCTTTCCAGCTGGTAATTCAGCCTTTGTGGCGCTCCGGGAAGATAACAACGCAATGTATCATTATTTGCCGTTGTTCCAGCAAGAGCTTCTACGGCGACATGGTGTTAATGTCACCGATTTCTTCAGTAATGGGACTTTCATTACCGAGCTTATCCCCACTCTTCGCCCGGATCTTGCAGTACTTTTACAGCAAAACCTGTTCAACACCAATATGGATCACCTCCTGGAGCATGTCACCGGAAAAATTGATGACACATGGCGAAAGCAGGTCGAACAGTACCTTCAGCTCCCCAACCAAATGCTTAAATGGCGGACCATTATTTGGGATGTGATAGGTGAATCAGTTTACGAACGCGTACAGAGTTTTTCAGAACTCGCCACGGCCTTATATTCATTCTCCACCACCCGCGCCTATGGTGTGACCCCCGTGCCTGCTAGCGGAGCAAAATTATCTCCATCCCTGTCTGGATTCTTTCGAACAGCTAAAGCAGATGACGAAATGAGGAATTTCCTGATCGATGCCATTGAATACCTGAATTCATTTGCCGAGGGTAATATTGAAGTGCCGGTCAGTATCATCCGTGCGATGAACGATGTCGAAAAGATTGCGCAAATCGAAGAGAGCGCTCTTCCACCCGAGAAACAAGACGTGATTCGCGGTTGTCTCCTGCAGATTGCTCGTCTGGCAGGTGAGAACGGGTGAACAGAGCCATTGATGTCCTCCGCTCTCTGATTTAGGAACGAAACGGCAGATTACTTCCATAAAGTTTATAGTCATGCTGACGAATATACCCGGATTGGAAATACCTGTGATCACTTTGCTTCTCCTTGGCTTGAGTATTGGAGTGCTCAGTGGATTCACCGGAGTGGGAGGAGGCTTTTTTGTTACTCCTGCTTTGATTGTCATGGGATTGCCAGTTACTCTTGCGGTGGGCACGAGCCTTTTCTGGATTTTTTTCAATTCCCTTGCAGGCTTCATTATTCACCGAAATCAAGGGAATTCGGATATCAAAATGGGGATTTACATAGCCTTGTCATCCTTGATTGGCGTGGAAGTCGGTATACAATTAGCCCTTTATATGCGCACACTGGGAGTACAGGATGTGGCAATCCTGTCTGTATCGATAGGGCTAATGACCTTTATTGGTGCTTATACCATAATCGAAAGTTTGAAAAGAAAGGATTATCTCGACCAAATCGGAGAAGAGCGTCACCTAGTTTCTTACCTGCCAACAGCTTCTGCTAACAAATTGCGAGCAATCCAACTCCCACCTTTAGTCCATTTCAATCGATCTGGGGTTACTGTCTCGCTCTGGATCATCCTGATATTGGGTTTCCTCATTGGTGTGAGCACCGGTTTCATTGGCACAGGTGGAGGGTTTATCATCGTGCCTGCTCTTGTCTATCTGATGGGAATTCCTGCCGTTTTAGCAGTCGGTACCTCCACGATGCCGGTCATTTTATCATCCCTTTATGGAGGAGGCAGGTATTTATTGAGTGGAAATGTGGTCATCCCGGTTGCATTGGTGATTCTCTCTACATCCATCCCAGGAGTCATATACGGTGCATCCGTGACTAAATATGTTCGCGGGGTTACCATCAGGATGGTTCTGGGGATGTCAATCTTGATTGTGAGCGCGGGAGTTATTATGAAACTTGGTTGGTTCGTATTTGATAAATCGCTACCCTTACTCCAATCCTTAGCGAATATCGTCACCATAGGTGGAATGTTGTTCTCAATGGGGACGGTGGTTTTATTGAAATCCATCTCCAGACGATATAGAATGGGGAAACGAATCCCCCTCTGGTCCGAATCTCTCTTCCAGCAACGTTTATAGTATCGCCGCGATTTGATTATATCGGTTCAGTAAGCAATGAAACACTTTGGGGCGGGGATTTACGATCTAATCAACTATTGCCCTTGTTATCCAACTTTCTCCACGATAAGCAGAAAATCGACCTTGTGAGCCCAGAAAACTCCAAGTGTCACATTGGGAATAATGGCCACAATCTCACCTTCCAGGTTGTTTAGAAATTTCTCCAATTCATACTGATCGGTTGTCATTTTTAGATCAAACCGGTGAACTTTGTATTTCATATTGGTTCCTCCAGTACAGCTTCAATTACATTATATTTTTCGAGCAGCTGGACCAGATCAAGGATCTCGGGTGCCAGGCTCTCGTCGATGCCAGCCTTTTGCAGGATCACATCAACCGTCAAAGGCTCTGCTTTTGGAAAGGGTAGATGAAAGAGGAACCTGCCCTGCGGGGTGGTAAGTTTAATTTTGCGTTCCTGTCTCTCGCGCCCAACCCCGGTCCATATGGCCACACTGGTAATGTAGTCATCACTACGAGCTACCGTGAAGCGCGCCCCGGCATTCTCCTTTTCTCGAATGCGTGAGGATAGGCTGTTCTGAGATGGTTCCTGCTTAACCTGCATCAAATCGATATCGATGAGGAGCCTGGTCCGCTTCAGCGTGTACCGGTAGTATGGGCGTTTCTTCTCAAGAACTTCCTCCTTGGACAAGATATCCAGTTGTTCCAGTGCTTCCAGGAAGTCCTGGGCAGTCTTGATATGCAGGTTAAGGCGGGTGGCAACTTCGGAGGCTGAGATAGCCTGGTAGTTTACCAACAGCATGAAGATATCTTCAGCATATTCTTTGGATAGTAATGAAGCATATTTTGCGGCGGTGTGGAAATCCATAGAGTACCTGCTTTACGACAAGACGCTGAGCTTGAGATCATCCATGCGATCAATCACCCTGACGCCTTCCCCTTTCTTATAGAGTTCAATAAAGTCTATGAAGACCTGCCCAAATGAGGTACACAGCTGGTCGAAAGCCAGCGGTTCGCGGTAATCGAGGTAATCTTTTTGGGCGATGTGCACTGAGACCTCACCGTTGACATCAAAGTTGACCCAGGTAGCATCGCGATAATCGCCGCTCAGTCCCAGTAAGCGACCAAACTCTTCCCCCATCTTGATTGGAACCAACGTGATGTTCTTGGAAGTGATATAGGGTAAGGCAATCAGGTGACGGGCGCAAAAGTGGGAAAAAGCCTGCATCTGTTGCAGACTGTACTCCACCTTCCCAACCGGGCGCGGCCGTGAGGTGTAGCCGTTGCCAGCTTCATCCACAGATTCGCCAGCCAGCTCAAAAATTTCACGCCCACGCCATTTTAACCTGCGGGTTAAAACCAGGGAAATTAATATCAGGCCAAAGAATATCACCCCAGAAATATAAGCTGCTCTAAACTCTAAACTTCCAACACTATTCGTGCCGAAGTCTGGCTCAAACACCAGGAACATGAATCCAAAAAAGATACCTTCTACGCATATAACCAGTTGGGCTATGTTCCTCGTACGTATAAATACATACAGGTAGAAAAGTGAATAAACCCACATCCAAATCCCCAGGGTGATCAACCCAACGGATAGGCCGAAAATCAAGGTTGCCAATCCAAAAATTGGCACTATGGAAAAAGGGATGATTACGCCAGTGATACTGCGGTCTGGCTTAAGTTTACGAACCAGAGACATGGCTACCTCCAATTATATACATTTTATTTTTTATATACTTTATTATTTATAAAGTATATAGTATTTATAGTCACTTGTCAAGGGGTATTATTATTTATTGAATCATTATGAATTAATAATCTTTTTACATCTAAAATCCTTCAGATTTTTTCTACCCTATTTGGAAACAAATTGGGAACAATTTCCAGGCTTTTTCTAATGAATATGCTATGATTATTAATAAATTCTTTTCTCGTACAGAAAATCCATGGAAGAGCTGCTTACCACTAAGTTTTTCTTTCCACCAGCGCGAAAAAACCTGGTCTCTCGCCCACGGCTGCTTGAAAAGGTGTCACGTGGTTTTCAGAGCCAACTCCTATTAATTTCTGCCCCTGCAGGCTACGGGAAAACCACACTGTTGGCAGACTGGCACTCAGGACCAGGTTCCCAGGTGCCTGTTGCCTGGTTGTCTCTTGATGAAGATGACAACGACCTCTCACGGTTTTTGATGTATCTTGTAACTGCTTTAGGCACACTCAAAGCAGGAATCAGTGAATCAGTGCTTGCAATCCTTCAGTCTCCACAGCCTCCTCCTCCCCAGGTTACCATGACGGCACTCATCAATGACCTAATAGACGCCCTATCCACGCCTTTCGCGCTGGTTCTCGATGATTACCATGTCATTAATTCCCAGTCGGTGCACGCAGCCATGACCTTTTTACTCGATCACCTGCCACCTAAGATGCATCTCGTTATTCTTACCCGTGCCGATCCACCACTGCCTCTCCCCAGCTTACGGGCTCGTAATCATCTCACTGAAATCCGCGCGGCTGATTTGCGCTTTACTGCTGAGGAGGCGACCGCATTCCTAAACCAGATTATGGGATTGACGCTCACCACAGACCAAGTGAGTGCTCTCGAAACGCGTACCGAAGGCTGGGTGGCGGGGCTCCAGCTGGCGGCACTTTCGATGCAAGATCGCGATGGTATTCAGAACTTTATCTTAGAGTTTACCGGCAGCCACCACTTCATTGTAGATTACCTGGCTGATGAAGTACTCAACAGCCAGCTTGAACCGGTGCGTGAATTTCTTTTGCGAACCTCCATCCTGTATCGTTTAACCGCCCCCCTGTGTAATGCTCTTACAAATGATAGCGATGGGCAATCCACGTTAGAGAAATTGGAACAAGCCAACCTGTTTGTCGTTCCACTCGATGACGAACGGTGCTGGTATCGCTATCACCACCTCTTTGCAGATATGCTTCGAAACCGCCTAGGGCAAATGGACCCAGAAATCATTCCAGAATTGCGTATCAAGGCATCCGCGTGGTCCGAGGCAAATGGGCTGCTGGACGAGGCGATCGAATACGCGCTGGAAACGGGGGACTTTGACCGTGCCCTCAGGCTGATTGAGTCGACTCTACCAGGCATATCCGGCCAGGGGAGAATTGCCACTGTGTCCATGTGGATTCGAAGTCTGCCGGAGACGATGATTACTCGGCGACCGAGATTGGGGTTTTCCTTGGCTTGGGCTTTATTCCTTGAACATAAGCTTGATCAAGTGGAAGCATGTATTCACCGGATTGAACAAAACTTTTCTCCTGAAAACGAATCTCTTTATCAAGGGGAATTCGCCTTATGGAAAGGCATCATTGCCAGGAATCATGCTGATATGGATCGAAGCCGGGATTTTCTACAACGAGCCCTGGAACAATTACCGGATGGTAATTCGGTTTTACGAGGCCGGGCCTGGATTTTCCTTGGGTTGGGCTATCTAGAAAACGATATCAAGAAAGCCCGGGAAGCATTTAACCAGGCCGGCAATCTCTTGGAAGAGGGAGACAATACAGGATTATTGGCGGTATTGTACTTTCTGACATTGACACTAATTTTACAGGGGGAATTGACTGAAGCCGCGTCGGCAAGTCAACGGGCACTCAACCTCGCCGAGAAAATGCTTCATTGGCCGGTAACAAGTTACGTACACTTAGCGGCTACCGAGTTGCTTTGCGAGCGGAATGAGCTAGAACGCGCCGAGCAACACGCAGCTCAAGCCACCGAACTCGCCAGATTGGGAGGAAATACGGATAATCTGATGATGGCGTTCCTGGACGCTTGTAAGATCCAGCGCGCCTGCGGCAATTGGGAAAAAGCCCAAAATCTGATTGCAGAAGCCCAGGAATTAGCCCGCCTGGCAACAACCTGGTTTAATGTGGAGGTGGTTCATGAGCAAGTTTGCTTGTTTCTGGCACAGGGACAGGTAAACGCAGCGTCAGAATTGTTACAGCAAATCCAAACATCCTCGCAATCTTGGTCGTTGATTGCTTGCCTGCGTGAGAAAATCATCCGAGCGCGGGTGCGCATTGTTCGGAATGAAACACAGGAAATTTTGAAAGAACTTGATGTGTTGCACGAACAAGCCGAAGATTTGGGCCTGAGACGCTGGTCAATCCAGATTCTCTGCCTGCAGGCCTTGGCGCTTAATTCACTCGGCCGAAAGAATGAATCTCTCGAAAAGATGAATTCTGCTCTGAAGGCTGCCGAAAAGGAAGGCTCCATCCAGGTATTTCTCGACGAGGGTCACGGGATATTGGATTTGCTTCGCATGTCTCAAAAACTGGGCCTTGCCTCAAAATTTATCTCCCGTCTGCTGACTGCTTTCGACCGGCAGTTCCATACAAAGGTGGTTTCTTTGCCAGAGCTAAACCCAGAAGTGCTCAGCGAGCGCGAGTTGGAAGTGTTGCGGCTCGTTGCAGACGGTATGTCTAACGGACAAATCGCTGATGCTTTAGTCATCGCCAGGGGTACTGTCAAAAAGCATATCAACAACATTTTTAGTAAATTGGGGGTTCAAAGACGAACTGAGTGTGTGGCTCGGGCACGTGAGTTAAAACTGTTGTAGCGATATTTCGCGTACAGAAGCCAGCCATTTGAACCAAACTATGGCTGGCATTTTGTGTTAAAAATAAACCCCCGAATACGCCCTAGGGTGCATGACATCCCCCCTGGTTTATAGCTAGACTATATTCATGAAGAAAGACCATTACACGTCTAAAAATCCCGACAACAAGCCACAATCTCTATCCCAGCCAGATTACTATGCCATTCGCATCAAAGGCCTCATCGACCCGCATTGGGATTGGCTGGAAGGACTGACGGTAGCCCACCTCGAGCGGGGTGAAACCCTGATCTCCGGTCCAATTATGGACCAGGCTGCTTTGCATGGCCTGCTTTCTCGTATTCGAGACTTAAACCTGACTCTGTTAGCCGTGAATCAAATCGATCCATTGGATCATAGAAAGGAAGAATGACATGGGCAAAGTGATAAGTGAGATTCCTAAAGATGTAGCAATGCAGCTTTGCGCCGAGATCTGCCAGCAACATCACGGCAAGTGGTGGACCTTCGCAGGAATGCAGTGCATGGGCTGTAATGCTGCCACCAAAGGAGATATGGATAAGCGGTGCATCAGCAACGCACCGGGATATCGCGGTTGCAACCTGGTCAATGCGCGTTACGACCGCCAGGCGAAATAAGTTTCATGATCGAAAGGAGTTCCCAATGAAACAATTCTTTAGGTATATCTGCGGTGTGATCGCTCATCCCCGTGCTACCTTCGATGAACTTGGTCGACTGTCGTCCATTCGCCCGGCGGTCATGCTGGTCATCTTTACCTTATCCCTGGCTTACTTGAATTTCTTGCTAACCACCCTCTCCGGCAGCGACTGGTTGGGTACCCGCCGTGAGTTGGCCGATCCCACCTATGTTGGCTTCTTCGGACACCTGCCGGTGGGGCAGGATCAGTGGGTGCCGATCTGGTTCGCGATTTTCCCAATCCTCAGCCTGTTGGGACTGGCAGCCATGCCGGGACTGGCGCATGTATTGAGCAAACTGTGGCGCGGGAATGGGACATTTGAGGGCACCGTGAATGCGCTGACCTTCGCCAGTGTACCTGCAATTCTGATCGGCACAGGGAGCGAGCTATTGTTCACCGTGCCAGCCAACCTGATCAGCGGGCATCCCTACTGGTGGGCGGCAGCAATGAATGGCGAGTTCGGCTCGGCCATGGCCACGATCTGGAATTTCTATGTCATTGGAATATATACCATCAGCAGTGACATATTGACCATCGTTCTGGGGGCTGTCGCCATCCGGCGCGTGCAGGGCATTCCCTGGTGGGCGGCAGGCTTGGTTTCACTGTTCGGCCACGTGCTCTGGGTCTATGGCATCATGGCTACGTTTGTCCGTTGATGTAGAAGGTGAAAAAATCATGAATCCATCTCAAGTTCACGTATCAGGAAATGTTTGTAGCCGCATCCTCTGGATCTATGGGCTAACTACCCTGTTGTCAAACACGGCTTATCTGATTGGTTACTACTGGCTGCCGGAAGGTTTCATGCGATCAAGCCTACAGACAGCTGGAGGCCAAGTTGTGATGACAGCCCAATCCTTCTGGGGACAGTTCGGGCTCATCTTGCTGTTCAATCTGGGAGTGACTGCCGTCATCTCTGTTGTGCTGAACTTCAACCAGATCAAAGGTATCCCGGCCGGGTATCTGTATCCGCTCTTTATAGCGGTTTCCGGTGGGCTTATCGCCGGGACGAATTCGTTCCTGGCTTCCGATCTTACCCAATATAACGTCTACGATGGTCATGCCATGGCGCTCAGCATCGGCAATTTGGAATCGCTGGGCTTCATCTTCATCATTGCCGCTACCGTCAAGTATGGCGTTTACCAATATCGGAGTGGGTGGCGCTGGAGCGGCGAATATAAGCCGGTAAAAGTGATGAACCTCCGGGATGTCAGGCTTGCGAAACCGGAAATCATTTGCCTGGTCATCGGGATATTGCTGATCATCCTCGGAGCGTACCGGGAGACCCTAATGGCCTTCAACATGCTTTAGGAACTTCCTTCTCATACCGAAAAAAATCTGGGAACCATTCCATAAATGTTGAGACCGAAGATGATTGCACATATTGCCTCAAAACGAATACCCATCGTGCAGGCCTATACCCGCACGACTGAGCGCTTGATCCTGGCATTGCTACTGATCCGGCTACTCAAGGGTCTCAGCGAGCTTCTAACTTATCCTGGCTTCCCAGCACTGGGTGCCGCGGTAACGCTGGTTTACTATTTGGCAACCTATATGGTGACGGCTGCCCTGATCTGGCGTGAACGCGAGCACCTGGCTGATTTCTATATTGGGCGAGTCGCTGTGATCCTTTTTGTTGCAGGCAAACCACTCATCCTGCTCGCTGTGGCACTTAGCCTCACGCCTTTCCTCGGATTAGGCGACGTTATGCCGTTTATGATGCTCACACCGATCTCCATCGGGTTATCGTGGAAATTGTGGAGGGACAAGCGCGCTGTTCTGACCGACAGACCAGGCCTGCCTCGCTGGATGCTGCTCGGGCTGAGCGCTGGGAGTGTTCTCGGTGCGCTCACGGGATACCTCATCTTACTCCAATCCGGGAGGAGCAGCCAGCTCATGTCGCTGCCGCTGGTCATCCTTCTACCCCTCATTCAACTTACCAATGCGGCTACCTATGAAGAGCCTTTCTTCCGAGGATTTCTCTGGGGTCTCCTGAGCCAGAGAGGATGGCGCACAGGCACAATCTGGCTATTCCAAGCAGCCGTATTCTGGTTGAGCCATATCGTTTACATCGTCCACTTCCCAATCTCGTTTTGGGTTATAGTGCCACTCATGGGGCTGGCCCTGGGTCTGATTGCCTGGCGCGCCCAGGATATTGCCCCGGCCATGCTCGCACACGGCCTGATAGATAGTCTACCGCAGCTAATCACCGGCAACTGGTGATATACCCATGGGAAATGATAATGAAAAAATAACAAAAAGCGACACTTACCTCGATCCAACTCCTGACTGGAATCTTCTAATGACCATCTTCTATCTGATCCGCCATGCGCACGCTGACTGGACCACAGATGAGCAACGACCGCTTTCATCAAAAGGACAAAAAGATGCCCAACGTTTGACAGATTTGTTTTGTGATATTCCAATCTCCAGGATTTATTCAAGCCCTTTTCAACGTGCCCGGCAGACAGTCGCTCCGCTGGCTTGCAGGTTGAAGCTGCCTATCCACATCGAGCCTGACCTGCGGGAGCGAAAACTGGGTGATGAGCCGAGTGCCAGTGACTTCTTTGAAGCGGTGAAGCAGACCTGGCTTGATCCGTATTTTACATATCCAGATGGCGAGGCCAACACCGCTGCCCGGGACCGGGGCATAGCTGTTGTGCAGCGATTGCTAGAGGAATATCCCGAAGCCCATCTAGTTCTCTCGACGCATGGTACCCTGCTAGCCCTGGTGCTGCAGCACCATGACCCTCAGATTGATTACGTTTTCTGGAAGGCATTAACCATGCCCGATGTTTATACCCTCAGCGTTTCCCCGGGTAAGCCAGCAATCAGCAGGCTGTGGCAGGAATAACACGACAGTTCCGATGGTTACAACTCTAATGATACTTTGGTTGGATGACGAAAGCTAAACTCAAATGTAGACTGTAAATATGGAAAGGTAAGGCGTTGTCGAATTAATAGGCAGTGCCATAGAAACTACCCGGATAAATCCTGCTATCTTAATGGTAATACGACCCATAGGAATAAAGAAAAAAATTGAATGGAAATGGCGTTATTTTTGACCATTTCCATTCAAGTAAAAGTTTAGTTTATCGGACCAGCCTAGTGGAGTCGACTGGAGGATGTAGCCTCATCACTCCTTCCACTCGTTGCCTGGAGAGGTACTTCGAGTGAACGCACAGGCGGCTCGCGGGAGACAAAGAAAACCGGTGCTGGCACATCTGGTCGGGCTGTGGCGGCAGCAATCCTTTGGGCTGTCTCTGTGGTGGCAGCAGCTTTCTTAGCCTTGCTGAGATAAATAAACCAATACATTAGACCTACCATCATGACCCCACCGATGATATTCCCAATGGTCACCGGTAATAGGTTCACGAGAAGTAAGTTGCTCCAGGTAAGGTGAGGAAATTCAGCAGGTGTTTTATTGATGGCTTCAAAAAACGCAGGTGTACCCATCTGCTTGATGAACATGGCAACGGGGATAAAGTACATATTGGCAATGCTGTGCTCAAAACCAGCAGCTACAAAGGCGGCGATGGGCGGAACGATCGCCAGGATTTTATCTATTGTGCTGCGTGCACTAAAGCACATCCAAACAGCCATGCAAACCAGGGCATTACAAAATATCCCGAGCACCAGGGCTTGGGTAAACACCAGACTGGTCTTTGCTTCACCGATGTTCAGGGCTGCCAGACCAACGGAGCCACCACCAAATGTATATTGACGGGTCAGGAACATCAGGAAGGCAGTCAGCACTGCCCCGACAAAATTGCCCAGGTAGACCACGCCCCAATTTCGGAGCAGGGCTCCCAGGGTGATCCTGCGGTTGGCAAAGGCAATAACAATCAGGTTGTTACCAGTGAAGAGCTCCGAGCCGGAAACAACCACCAGAATCAGTCCTAAGGTGAAGGCTACACCGGCTAAAAGCCTGCTGACTCCGTAGGGCAACACTGAGCCTCCGGCACTCACCGTGGTAGCAAAGATAGCCCCCATGGCGATAAACGCACCCGCCAGGACGGCAAGCAGGAACATGCGCAGTGTATCCAAAGCTGTTTTCTTGACGCCCGTCTCAGCAGCCTTAACTGCCATCTCCGCAGGTACCAGGGCATCAAATGAGATTTCCTTCGCTGGTTGTTTAGTATCTTTAAGCATGTGCGTGGATGTAGTAAACATGGTTGTCACCTCATGAAATTATGGCATTTTCGGTATCTATGGCAAAAATATGGTCATAGCGCTCGTCTACGGGCGAAGCGACGGGTAGTTCCGGCTGGATGATTTTTAACAATCCCTGGCACATGGCGTTGAGTCCAACGTGCGCCAGCTCGGATTGAGGCAGACCGGTTTGTCCCGCAGTTTTTTCAAAAGGGCAGTCGCAGATAATAAAACGCAATTCAGGCCCAATCTGGTGGATGGTGAAGTTCACCTTAAGCGTCTCAAGCACACATTCCAATGCGCACACCCCAGGGTTGGGGAAGCCATTCAGGAATATATTGTCCAACATATAAATAGCAACCGCCTGTCCCATCCCAGAGCCAAAGCTTTCCATGAGGGCATAAGCCTGAGCATCTTCGTACCCCGTCTGGCAGAACATAGCATACTCCAGAAATATCTCACAAAGTGAGATGGTTGTTTCTTCTCCGGCTCCGCTTAACTCTCCCCAAATCTGGAAACCGTGCAAGATATCATCCCATACAAAAACGTCCCTTTGTCCTACTTCGTTGTAATACATATCGGAGCTTGCAATCGGGTAACGGCAAATCAATGTGGGTTTGGATTGAATTGATGCTGACATGGTTTCTTTCCTCCATTTATTTATGATTCCTTTTTTCGGTAGCGCCTGGATTGTAAATCCTGGCGTAGAGCTTCTAGATTGCGTATTTCTTCACTATCTAGTTTATACCGAAAGAGGGTCACAACCACAAGCACCCACTGGTTACAATGTGGTAACAATTTTTCCCCTATATTTTTTTGTTATCTGTTAGTTACTAGCCGAGGCTGTTTCTTTGCGTGTTTAACACGTAACCTGCATTTGGAATGGTTTCTATCATGGAAGGAGCACCGGACTCTGTTTCGAGTTTGTTACGTAAACGATAGACCAGCTGCTTGAGCATTTCATTGGTGGCGCCTTCAGGACCCCATACTCGCAGGATCAGGCTGTCATTGTTAAGCACCCGGTCAGGATTTTGCATCAGGGCACGCAGTAAGCGTGTTTCCAGGTGAGTCAGCCGGATTGAGATGGCTTCACCAACGCGAACTTCTCGGCGCTCAGGGTCAAAAGATAACTCGCCTGCCTGCAGCATTTCCTGTGGCTCCTTTACCGCCCGGCGAAGCAATGCGCGGATGCGTGCAATCAGTTGGCGTGGGCTGAAAGGTTTGATGATGTACTCATCGGCACCGGCTTCCAAGGCTGCAATCACATCGTCATCAGTGTCCCGCACCGTAAGCATAATGATCGGCACATCTGATTCATTGCGGATGCGTGTGCAGACTTCCAGCCCATCCAAGCGCGGTAAGCCCCAATCCAGTACGATCAGGTCGGGACTTTCTTTGGAGAATTGCTCAAGGGCACTTAACCCATCATGGGCATTGACTACCTCAAAACCTGACCTGCGGATGGCAAATGCCAGCACATCTGACAGAGCCAGATCATCATCAACGACTAGTATCTTGGTCATAAGTTCTCTTTCTCCTCTTTGGGATGGATGGGAATGGTAAACCAGACTTTGGCACCCCCCTTGGGCAGGTTTTCTGCACCAACCTGCCCTCCATGCATTTCTACAATCGACTTAACCACTGACAATCCAAGGCCGATCCCATACTGTGTATCATGCGACTGATTGGCTGTCACAAAACGCTTAAACAGGTCTGCAAAGCGTTCAGTGGGAAGCCCAGGCCCACTATCGAGCACAGCTATCGTCATCCAATCGGGATCCTGAGTGATGTTCAATTCAATCTTACCACCCATCGGGCTGAATTTACTGGCATTGGACAGCAAATTCACTAACACTTGGACCAGGCGGTTGGCATCCGCCCAAACGGTGGGTAAAGTAACCGGACCAGTGTAAGCCAGGTGCTGATTCCGGCGTTTAAGCAGGGGAAACATTAAATCAGCGGCTTCTTTGACAACAGCCTCAAGGTTTACCGGGCGGCGATGGATCTGAAAACAGCCAGCCTCAATGGTGGTGCTTTCTAACAGATTCTCCACAAGAGTCTGCAAGTGTAAGGTGCTCAGGCGGATAGGCTCCACTAATTCCTTTATTTCATCCGGTGTTAGATCGTTTACTTCATCCACCAATAGCTCGGTGGTGGCAGCGATGCCTGATAACGGCGTACGGAATTCATGAGCCACGTTGGCCAGGAAGTTATAGCGCAAGCGATTAACCGCATCCTCTTCAGTTACATCGCGGATGACTAGCACCCGTTCAGAGCCATAACCGCTGGGAGGGTTATCATCTAAAGGGGAAATCGTAATATACAACAGTAATGGTTTTCCTTGTGCATCGAGCACACTCAAACGTTGCGCGATGGGTCCGTCAGTTGGCTTATTCAACAAGTCGCCGACTGTTGCTGTCTCACCGGGGGCAGGGGGGAAAATATGAGTGTAATGAAGACGTTCCACATCCCAGCTGCGGTAACCCAGAATTACTTCTGCATCCGGATTAAAGAAGGTGATGCGATCATTTTCATCCAAGGCAATGACCCCTTTAGGAAGCAGGGATAATAACCGCTCGGCGTGTTTCATTTCGCTCTGGGTCACCGCAAGTGTATGGCGTAACTGACGGCGAGCCAATTCAAAATGCCGGCTTAGCTGATTGATCTCTGGCACGCCACTTTCGATTGTGGTGGATGCATCCAGGTTTCCCTGACTGAATTGATCGGCGGTTTTACTCAGTTGCAGCAGCGGATTGGTAATCGAACGCGCCTGGCGTGCTACCAGGAACGATCCAACCAACATAACCAGCAGGCTAAAACCAGCTGAGACAACGATGGTGTTTACCATACCATTCCTGATGGAGTTACCCGGAAGAGCAAGCTCGCTTAATGCCACCACATTACCATGAACATCACTCAGTGGCATCAAACCCGCATAATAGGTTTGATCCAAGGCTGCCCCCATAGTGCAGCAAGCCTCTCCTGTTTTTTCTACATTCAATGCTGATTGTGGGTCAAGTGACCAGTTGGGTGCAGCGGGCAGACTGGTGGCGACTCGCCTACCATTAACGATCAAACTTTGAGCCAGACCGGTTTGATTTTCCAGGGTGACCATATAGTCCGTCTTTAACTCACGCGCCACCAACACCCATCCCACCACAGGGTTATTGGCTTCCTTCGATTGAATCTGGCTGACTCCCACGATGTATAGCTTGCCCGGGTCACCAACAATATAGAAATCTGCAAAATATGGCTCCGAGCCAGCCAAGAATGTCTGTGGACCAGGCAATCCTGCCAGCTGGTCGCCTGCAATCAAGTCAGGTGTAATCACCTGAACGATATCCAGGTTTCCGCTTTCCAGTTTTAACGCATCCAGGTATGGATCTAACGCTGCCAGATCGCTTTGTTGGATCAGATTGTATAAGGTCGGACGCCCAGCGATCAATCCGGCAAGTTTCTTCAGGCGGGTAATTTCTGCAGTATAGAGCCCCTGAGTGGCAGACTGAGCATCCTGTACGCGCAGCCACACCTGACGCTCGAGTGCCCGCCACATGGCTAAATTTGTCGGTATACCGATGAAAACAATAATGGCAACCACCACCAGTACAAGACTCAAAACGAGCCGCTGAGTCAGGTTCATCTTTTGGAAGCGTTGGCGAAGGCTGTTTATCAGGCTGCGCATATCAGACACATAACCCAACAGGCTATCCACTAGGTGTCAAGCTGGTCATTGTTAATTTTAACACAAGTAACACTTGTGTTTAGGTCACCATGGTATTAATCAATACCATCCCAATTTCAAGATATCCAATAGCCCTCAAAATCCCACTGATCCGCAAGCAAGGGCTCAAATATCAGGAGTATATTACTACTTGATAACCAGACTTGCTATTCAGGCATCAAAATAAATCGGGTTAGAAACCAGGGCAGGCAGCAAGGGCAAGCCAGGCAAGAAACTCCGGAGGATCTCAATCCGGGCAAAGCCGGGGGCAGGCATGGTATACACCCCGCGCATATCCCCATCCGTTTCCGCTTTCACCAGGATGGCATTCCCTCGGGCAGTGACTACCTGCACCACATCACCAGCAATCAAACCATAAGCGACATACTCCACCTGTTTGACCCTGGAGAATTCAATGCTATCCCCAAGGATTGCCTCTCCGGTAGTCATCTCCAGGGTTGGACCATTGGCACTATAGGTAATAAATGCGTGTCCTTGTTTCAGCGCTAACAGGAGATCATCTGGGCTGTTAGACATGGCATATACGCACACAGTGGGACCACCAGGGAATAGCAGCAGAGAGTCACGGTGATAATCACTACCACCGCAAATGGGCACTTTATTACCCGCTACGAGCATACTGTGCCACAACCCGATGGCCTGCAGGTTTGAGCCACGCATCGGACCATTCCAAACCTCAAGGCAATCAAATGGAAGTAAATTCAGATCAAATAGAAAAGGGCACACAGGATCACAAGGGTGGTTGGCACTGATGAATGCACCATGTGAGCGCGCTGAGGCGAAACGAGCCTGCACCTGCTCAATTGTGTTGGCAAGGAATGGTTCATCATATGGCTTATCCACGCCCAGGAAGTTGGCATGTCCCTGGTAGTGGGTCCATTCAATCCCCGGGATCAAGGTAATTTCTGCATGCTCAAGCAGGGTGTCGGTAGACACCATGACGTTGTGGTCAGTGATGGCGAGGAAGTCTAAACCGTTGTTGTGGGCATGCTGCGCCAGTTCTCCGATGCGAAGCACGCCATCCGAGGCCAGGGTATGCGTGTGCAAATCCCCCTTATACAAACGCAGGTATTTCGAGGTAAAAGTGATCTCATAGAGTACATCCACCCCAGTATCCGCCACCTTATATGCCCCAACAATAATCTGCCACTGTCCAGGAACCAGTTTACATGGTTGATACCCCGGTGTGGCATGAGTCTCGGTGATAGAGATACTCAATTTATCAGAGCCTGAGGCGCCAACCTGGGTACCATCAGGGCTGATTAAACCCAAATCTATTATGTTGATCTGTTTACGGGAGGTAAAATTACCATTCTCCACCTGGATTTCAGTTTCATTGTGCCGTTTATACGAATAGGTCAGGGAAAAAGATGCGGTATTGGCAGGCATGGTGAATGGAAGTGTAAAGTAAGTCCCCTGCAGGCTGTGTTCAATGAACAATGGTATTTGCATGCGTGTTTCGGTGGGTGTTGTATCCATAGTATCCTAAACTGGCGTCAGATTGGCTGCCAGGAAGCGTTGTATTTGTTTGTTCCAAAAGAACCAATCGTGGAATCCATCTTCCTCATGGTAATCAACGTGGATACCCAGGGATTGGCAGGAAGCATAAAAGAAGGTATTTAGTGGGTATAAATCTTCCTGGCGCCCACAGGCAATAAATAAGCGAGGCAGCCTATCAGGATTATTAGAAGCGCGTTGTAACCAGGTTGCTGGATCATGTTCGCTGCCAACGAGCTTATCCAGGTCACCGAATAGTAGCTCGAATTCTGGCCGGCGTGGGTCATCGGGAAAAGCCTGGATGAACGCGAGTGATAGCACCCCTGAGAAACTGGCAGCAGCTGAATATAATTCAGGGTGCAGAAATGCTGCCTTAAAAGCACCGTACCCGCCCATGGAATTACCCGCAATGAGTGTATCTGCGCGTTGGGGAGAAAACCCAAAGACATCTTTAAGATAACGAGGCAATTCGTCAGTAAGGTAGGTGAAATAAGCCTGCCCATTAGGTTGGTCGGTATAAAAACTGCGACCAGCCGACGGCATAATGACCACCAATCCATAGAGTGCTGCAATGGATTCAATGGCAGTATATCGTTGCCATGCACTTCCATCATCACTGAGCCCATGCAGCAGGTAAAGCACTTTTCGCCTGGATACTGGGATGCCTCCCATTTTCCCTGGATCGGGAAGGATGATATACAGAGGCAGATTGACTTTTACAGTTTCGGGTACATGATCAATGCGTAACAGTGCCATATTCACCTGCCTGTTTATACATTTTCCGCTACTGCCGAAGCAGGTTTGGCTTCTTCAAAGTTAATGAAGAACGAAAAGACGAAGCTGATCACCATCAGAATTGGAGGAAAAATGGTGAGCAGGAACCGGGCAGCCTGGTCAGGGTGAGGCCCGGGGTTGGTACCACTTTCATATTTATATAAGATAAAAACCAGGTAAAAACCTAGGCTGGTGAATAAACCACTCAGCCGGTTCATGAATCCCAGCGCATTCGAGATGATCCCCTCGCGGCGCAGGTTGTGTTTTTGTGTATCCTCATCCATGATCTTTGCACCGATCAAATCCATAGTTGTGATCACCCCGGCAAAGCCGAAACCGACCAGTGCACTGCAAATAATACCGGTAACCAGGGAATTAGCAAAATAGAGCGGGATAAAAGCAACTGCCAATGTGGCCAAAGAAGCCCTCCATACAGGCATGAGTGTGTACTTTCTGACCCATCTTGCCCAAATTGCAACACACCCGATGGCGATGAGCAGGACCGCAGCAAACAGGAATGTCGTCTGGCTATCTGACAGCCCCAGGGCATATTTGACAAAAAAAGGCATGGAAGCAAGGACAAGTGCCATGGCGGCACTATAAAAAGCATTGGCAAACCCGGCTACCCAAAATTTCGCGTTGGTGATCAGATCCTTAATGCTGTTCCAAAAATGGGGTTTCGGTTCTTCAGTGTGGATGTGCGTTTCCTTGCAAGTAAAGGACATATACAGGATCACCCCACCACCAAGCAATCCATAAAGAATGGCGGTAAGGCTGTACCCAAGGGCATTGGTTACCATGGGGGTTAAGGCGATGCTGATAATCATGGCAACCAGCTGAAAGGCTTGCCTGAGGGCGTTTACATTTGCCCGATTGGAATCCTCCCGGAAAAGTTCTGGGAAAAGGGCTCCATAATTGGCATTGATGACCGAATCCAACGTGCCGGTAAGCATATAAAAAAGCATGCAATAAACAACCAGGGAGTTTTCTGTCAGAAATGTGGGAGGACTGTAAAAGGCAATGAAACACAAGACCAGTAATGGAGTACCTATTACCAACCATGGACGCCGGCGTCCCCAGCGCGTGCGTGTCCGGTCTGAGAGAAAACCGTATATCGGGTTATCCAAGGCATCAATGAAGGTATAAATCAACAGCATGAGCGAAAATTGTATGGTCGTCATCCCAAGGCTGTCTACATAATATATTGCCGCATAAGTTTTCAGCATATTAATCGGGATGGAAGTACCAAACATGCCAATTGCATAATTAAAGGACTTCAGGCGAGGATTATGCATCGTGAAAATCTCCGGTTATGAAACTGTTGACTGGTTTAGAAAACTGGTTTCAGTGATTGGTATGCGATTATTATATAACAGAACCTGAAACAAGCATCTGGGTTGAGAAGAGTAGATTAGAGTAAAAAAAGCAGGGATTAAACGCCTGACGCCAGGACAGGATTCGTGAAGCGCTGCTCCTCAATGACGCCTTTGGTGATATCATAACCTCGGGCGATTAATTCATCGGTGTGGTGAAAATCCCAAATTGGAATGGGGGTTTCGCCTTTGAGGCCAAGGTAAAGAACCGGCACGCTTCTCGCTTCAGCCAGTTCCATCTCAAGGTTAAGCTGGCGTTTCTCCACTGAATGAATTAACCGTTTAAAAAATCCCCGAATCCCAATGCCTTCGGCATGGATATCGCGTGAGTCTATTAAATCGAGAGCGACAATTTCTGTTGCACCGATTTTTAATGCTGGCTCAATGGGTAAGTGGCTCACTACCGCTCCGTCCATCAAATAATGATCCTGCCTACGCTCAGGCATGAACCAGGGTGGTAAAGCAGTGGATAGTAATAAGGCATCCAACACTTTATCATCTGGTTGCGCCCCATGTAAAATAGGTTCCCCTGTGTTTAAATCTGCAGCAACAAGGATTAATTGAGGCTGATTAATACTGGCGAAACTTAATTCAGGCGTTATCCCTTGGGCAATTAGAAACTCTCTCAGGTGGCGGGAAGGATCCCTGGAAGAACGACCAAACATGGCGCGGACCGTTAGCCAGATATAGTTTGCTGGGAGCAGATCGGTTTCGCTGGCATGATGCCATACAGTTACGAGCTTATCCAGGCTTGCCTTTGAAAAGCCGTTCAACGCCAAATGGGTGGCATTTGCAGCCCCAATCGACACGCCGATCAATATATCAGGCTGGAGCCCACACTCCAATAGGGCATACATCGCCCCCACCTGCAACGCTCCACGAGATCCACCCCCACTTAGCGCAAAAGCCAGTTTCTTTTCCATAGAGCTACCTGTCTTTACAATCATACCTTATCTGGATGGATTTCCTTGCCTGTCCTGGCGGATTCGAGTGCAGCCAGGCAAAATTGGAGCACTGACTTGCCAGTGGGACCATCCAGCCTGGGTTGGTTGCCTTCAAAGATACCGCGAGCGGAAGTTTTCATAGACCAATCTCATGCCGTAAGGCTTGGGTCTCTTCGACCCAATTGTCCACATTCCAGCGACCGAATACACCCATCCCACCCAATTCATGCGACCCATAATAGACCGGGAGGTGAATAAGCGACAGGCCGGTATGTCGACCTGCCTGATCAAGGGCTTTTAGTAGCTGTTCAGGTGTGCGACCACCATCCAGAGTCAGCAGCCCCGGGATCGAACCAGCCCAGGTGAGGTAATCCACTTTCAGGGTGTTCCAGGTGGCAAAGCCAACCCCGTATTGAGCTTCCTGCAATCCGGTGATGGCTCCCATACGGCCATTATCCAGAACCAAAATGCAGCCGCGCGCGCCATGTTCAACGCCATCGATCAGTATCTGAGGGTTCATACTGAATGAGCCATCGCCGGTCAACGCAAGTCCATAGAATGGATTTGATGCAACCGCGGTGGATAATAATGCCGAGACCGCAAAACCCATAAACGAGGCCCCGGTCTCGGTGAAGGTTTGATCAGGGGTTTCATCTTCCACAATCTGGAAACCGTTGGCTTGAACATCCCCGGCATCAAAGAAACACACAGCTTTGTGATTCTTTGCCCAGTCAGTGGCAATTTTAATCGCGGCCGGCTGCGTGAGCACTTGCCCACCCCAATAATCATCCGCCATGACCGGTGTTTTATTCCGGAGCAGCTTATATTCCTGCCAGGCAGTTTTCTTTTCAGCACAGGCTTGCAGCCATTCAGATTTGTCCATCCCGGGGGAACCGATAGCACGGTTCAGCTTCTCCAGTGTAAGACGAATATCTCCCACGAATGCCAGTGTATGGTTGTAATGGGTGGCATCATCCCAATCGGCGTTGAGGTTGATTACCCGGGTAACATTTGGATAGCCTGTGCGCGAGCAGTCCGACTGGCAAACAGCCCGCGTGCCAACCGCAATGAGCAGATCGGCATTTTCCGTGGCGTAATTTCCGCATAGAGTGCCTTTAGATCCACCCACGGACATGTTCTGTGGATGACGGTATGGGACACATCCAGTGGCAATGGGCGTATGCACCAACACCCCAGCCGCCCGCTCCATAAGACTGATTAATTTACTTCCGGCCGCGCGGCCGCCTCCGCCCACTTTGATAACAATCCGCTTCGCCTCCCGGATCCAATCTGCTGCCTGGGAATAATCACCCTCAGCCGCTCCAAGCGTGGAAGGATGTGTATCGGGTAATTCACTGAGATTGAAATCGGGCATCCAGGCTGGTTGGGTATTCATTGGCATCAACAAGTAATACGGACCAGGGCGGCTGGGATGATCCACTGTCGTTGCCCCAAGGCGCAAAGCGGTCGGTAGCGCGGCTGGTGTATGCAGCGTATATGCGCGCCCCATCGTTGCTGCCAGCCGAAGGAAAAGGCTTTGTTCGTGCATTGGGACCTGTTGCATATTAAATCCCTCGTCCTCGGTTGTTTCATCCCCGAAAAGATACCAGATTCCGATGCCGTCCGAGGCAGGGACAATAGACGCTGCCAAAGCCTGCAGTGCACCAGGTCCAATCGAAGTCACCACCGCAGCCTTTTCACCGCTTACCCAACGTAATGCTGTGGCCGCATGTGAGGCTTCGATTTCATTACGTACACCGAGGACTTTTACCAAACCTGCCCGCTGGTAAATTCGCAGCACCTCACCCACCTCTGTAGAGCCATGGCCAAAGACCGAAAAAAACACTTTCACCCCTTGCTGAAGCAATCCAAGCACGATTGCCTCCGAGAGGGTCAGCCCGAGTCTTTTTGGCAGCACACCCTGCTCGATGGCAGTGGTAAGGCTGCCAAGGCGTGCAACCACAGATGCACGCTGAATCCGTCCTTGGGTAATTTCGTCATAGGATGGTTTAGCACTTTGATTTATCACCGCATGCTCCCTTGATTGGAAAACTATGAATGGGTAAAGGACATACGACCGAATAGTGCCTTGCCGATTTCCACCACATTGGCTATGAGTTCAGGCAACCTCTCCGGAGACATGCGAGAGGCAGGACCGGAAATACCCATCGCCCCAACAACGATATCGCGATGATCATAAACTGGAACAGCGATGCAGCATACGCAGGAATCGTACTCCTCGTCATCCACTGCGTAGCCCTGTTGTCGCACAGTCTCCAGGTGATGGCGCAATGCATCCGAATGCGTGATGGTTTTGGGAGTGAAGCGCTCGAGTTGATTGGGAAGCTCACCATTGCCAAAAGCCAGCAGTATCTTCCCCAGCGCAGTACAATGCAAGGGCGCCATCTGTCCTACCTGGATGTTGACGCGCAGTGTTGCCGGTGATTCAACTTGGTCAATGTACAACGCTTTGCCCTGCGCCAGGATAGCCAAATGAGCGCATTCTCCTGTTCGTTCCATCAACTGCCGCAGGTAAGGTTTAACCGACTCGCACAGGGGCATGCGGGTGAGCAGACTTCCACTGAGCCTGATAATCTGTGGACCCAGAAAATAACGGCGCGTGGTGGGATCTCTTTCGGAGTAGCCGTGCTTAGCCAGGGTGGACATCAGTCGTGACGCACTACCCTTGTCCACCCCCAGGATTTCAGCTACTTCGGTGATGCTCGCACCCCCCTGTGATTGGCTCAGGATGTCGAGGATTACCAGCCCGCGCGCAAGGGATTGGATCTCTGCCATTGTTGTTGATTATACAACAAGGTTGTGTCATGCGCATCAAATATGGTGATGATAATTGCTAACCACACTGTTCTGTGTCCCTATTAAATAAAACCTGTCCGGGAACTCATCGAGGCTGTCACTATACACACTAGATATGAGCCCTTGTCCAGTGCTTTATGCAGGCAATCATCTCTATATCTCCACCTTATAGAAGATATTATCACCGGTAAACCAGTATAATAAAACCAAAGACTTTAAGAGTTAAATCCAGCCTGATCAAGGAGCATATCCGATGGATACAAACCAATCCGAATCCATTAAAGTCTCAATAAGCCTCTTTACCTGGATCGTGGTCCTGCTGGTCTCCGATTTGCCCAATGCCATCTGGAAAACCCTATGCGGGACTCCACCTGCCTGGCTATTTTGGATAAAAATTAGCTTACTGCTGACCATAATCTTAATCAGCCTGGCATGGAAACCAATCCAGATCGTGCGAGCCTATTTTATCTTGCTGCTTGTGCTGATGTTGGCGTTATGGGGCATGAATTGGCTGATGGAGGCGGATGTATACCTGCAATGGCAGAACCAGGTTGGTTGGGTAGCTGCCATGGCGGGTTTCCAATTCTTAAAGCTTGGTGTAGCGTTCATTATGATCATGCTTTTATTACTGATGGGAAGGCGAAGGAAGGAGTTTTTCTTGACCAGAGGGGAACCTGGCGAACCTATCAGGCCAATTAAAGCGGAGGCGAAGCCAGGTAAACGTACCATTTCATGGGGAATCCTCGGCATCATCCTGGGATTTTGTATAATGCCTCTCACACTGCTCTTCTTTAAATCGGATAGTCTACCCTCCGCAGATCTTCTTGTCAGGGCACTACCACTTATTCCTGTGGCATTCCTTTTTGCTGGTACCAATGCCTTTGCTGAGGAGATGCAGTATAGGGCATCTTTGCTGGGAGACCTGAAAACGATCGTTGGACCTGATCAAGCCATCTGGCTCTCAGCAATGTTTTTCGGATTCGCACATTATTTCGGCGGTGCACCCGCAGGAATACCTGGGGTCCTGATCGCCGGGCTGCTGGGAGCATTATTTGCCAGTTGTATGCTGGGTTCAAAGGGAATCGTTGTACCCTGGTTCATCCACTTTTGCCAGAATGCAGTCATTTTTACCTTTTGGGCGATTGGCTCGGTGGCTTAATAAGGCAAGCATTAATCCATTAGATCACAAAAAACTTATTCCTGATCAGAAACCGAAGCTCATATTTCGTGCAACGTTCACAGCCCTCACACTCACCTAGAAGGGTTACGGGATTGTCTTTAATCATCTTGCAAACCGTATCCATCAATGTGACCAGTGGCATTGCTTGCACAACCGCTTCTCCCACCTCCACCACTCGGATGACATCACCCAGCTGAGGGGAAATAGCTTCAAAGCCGTCTGAACACCCGGGAAAACCCGGATTTGCAATAACACCTATGGGGGGTCAATGCCCAACGATTAAATTGTTTACGGCTTGAAAGCTTTTTGCCATAATGGATGCTTGTATTGGTTGTCTGGTTCACCCCCAGGAGCAGCACCCACTCTTGCGCATTAGCAAGCGTTTGAATGGGAAGGAGTGGCTCCTGCATGGTTTGGCTATCCAGGATCGGTTTGAATCGGTCATTATCTAGCTTTTTAAAGCCGGTGATGAGATCACGAAAGATCACCACAACCGGTCATTCACCCTTCCAGACAGCCTTTCGCTTTTCCACAAATGCCTGCATGCCTTCTTTTTGGTCTTGCGAGGCAAAGAGTAGATAGAAAGAGCGGCGCTCATCTGCCAGTCCATCACTCAAGAACGATTCATAAGCATGGTTGATGGCTTCTTTTCCAAGTCGCACTGCCAGTGGGGCACGGACAGCAATTTCTTCGGCAAGCTGCAGAGCCTCATCCAGGTAGCGCTCAACTGGAACCACCCGGTTGACCAAACCAAAATATCGAGCTTCTTCGGCAGTGAGGATGCGGTTGTTCAGTACCATTTCCATGGCAATCGCTTTTCCAACCGCATGGGTCAGGCGCTGCGTGCCTCCTGCCCCGGGTATCACCCCCAGGTTGATCTCCGGTTGCCCAAAACGGGCAGTCTCAGAGGCGACGATCATGTCACAGGTCATTGCCAGCTCATTTCCACCTCCCAGGCACCACCCAGACGCTGCAGCTATGATCGGTTTGTGAATGCTGCGGATACGATCAAATTGGGGAATATGGCTATGTACCAGCATGTGCATCGATGTCGCATCTGCCATTTCCTTGATATCCGCCCCGGCAGCAAAAGCCTGGTCATCACCCGTGATGACCATTGCGCCGATCGCGGGATCGTTATCGAAGATTTCCAGTGCATCGTTTAGCTCATGTAACACGGCGCTATTGAGTGCATTGCGTACCTTAGGGCGGTTGATACGTACCAATCCAACATGTCCATGCGTTTCAACCAATATCGTTTCGTAGGATGTAGACATAATGCCTCCCTTGTCGAGGTGATATGAAAATTACTTCACAGGATAAGATATGTAAAATTATATAACAATGTGAAAAGTCAGCTGGTTACAGAGGCAACTAAATCCGCTACATGCTGATGGGAATAATCCAGCTGCAGTTCAACCCACCATTGCAATGTGTGTACTCCCCACCATGGGTGTCGGGCGGTATTACACCAGCATCCCAGAGGTAATGAACTTAACCAGATAACCTCCTGCTTACGCAAGATGGCAAACTCTTCAAAGATCAGTTGAGCTGGCTTATCAGGCTTATAGTGGTTTGCCATCCAGGAAGGATCATCAAATAAAGGCAGGAGAGAGTCGTCTTCTTCCACAATCCGGTGTAATACGGGGTTGAAAGCCTGGGCTTCGAGCGCACACAAGTGAGCCAAGGTGTAATGAGATGTGTGTGCACCTTGTTTATAGGGGTGCTGCCATCCATTGGGTGGCATTACTCCCATTGTTTTGGATAGAGCGGGAATCACGCCCTCCAAAGCAGATAACAGCCTCTGACGGTATGTGTCTAATTCTTCCATGCTTTCCTCTACTCCGGATAACGGCCTTTATTCCCTAAATTCAATGATATCACCTGTCCTGTTAGGGAAGAAGCTGCCTCAGAACACAAGAACAACACCAGACTGACCAGCTCCGGATGGTGACCCAAACCGACACCAGGAAATGTTCCCAACCACTGATGAAGGGTATTGATATTCCACTCCAGTGAAGTGAACAGGCTTTCTTCAATTTCGCCAGTACAGACAGCATTGACGCGGATCTTGTATGGGGAAAACTCTTGGGCTGCAGCACGGGTCAGGCCAAGCATGCCAGCCTGACTGGCTAGATGAGCAGCACTCCTCTTATGCGGCTTTCGCTTCCAGATGGGAGAGGCAATATTAACCATCGCGCCACCTCCATGCGCACGCATCGCCCGCCCCACTTGCTGCATGCAGAAGAATGGTCCCCCCAGGTTCACGTCCAATGTGCGATGAAATTCCCATTCATCCATGTCCAGGATGAAAGCGTCTGGCTCCACTGAAGCATGATTAACCAGGATATCTATGCGTCCGAATTGGTCCAATACTTGTGCCACCATGCCTTCGATGGGCATACGCTTGGCAATATCAAACACATATACCCTGGCGCTGCCACCAGCCTGCAGGATAAGATTGACGGTTTCATCCAAATTGATTGGGTTGATGTCATTGGCAGCCACAGCCACACCCAGAGAGGAGAGCGCCATGGAAATCTCTCGTCCTAAACCCCGACCTGCCCCGGTAATTAACGCAACTTTACCAACAAATTCATCCATCATGCAACTCCACTATTTAAATAAATATGCTTATTGGTCATCGCTTTGTGCTATGCAGGTCACCACAACATCCTGGTTTTGGCTGGCGTCGAGTGAGATACCCAGGTAAGGTGAGGGATCGAGCGTGTTATCGATCTCCAGTTCATTACGGAAGCTACCCTGACCATCATCCTTCACAATGGAAAAATGCAGGTGAACACCCACCGGATTATTGGGGTCACCGGAGAAATCTCCCTGATAACCCAGGAAAGTGCCCTCTTCGACAAAGACCTCACTGGTGCCAGGTGGATATTCAGGTGAGATATACGAGCTGCCATTTTCATCCGCCAAATGCGTGTAATAGGTCCAAATTTGACGACCTGGCTTAAGCGGATCAGACGGAACACGCATGATGACAGTTGATTTCCAATCAGGCAAACGGGTGAGATAACCAGGATATGCTGCCAGTACCGGGGTCTTACCAGGTGTGCTGCCACCAAAGACGTCAATACCCTGATGCTGGTGTCCTGGTCGAAATGAATCTCCCCAGATAAAACCCACATAACCGCTGGTGGGCAGAATAAATGGTGCCTCCCCACAGCGATCACCTGCCGGAATCGTCCAATCGGTGTGGATTAGGGGATTATTCATCCACTCACTCAATCGCCTCATCCGCCCAACCCGGGTGCGTACCCATGGATATGCAAAGTAAGCCGCGATCAGGATGATCACGATAAGAAGTCCAAAAATCCAACGTGACAAGCCAGATCGATCCCTAGTTGTCATCACCAGCCATCCAGGGGTTTATTCGAATCCGTTGGTCAAAACACTGGGTTATTACCATCTGTCTAAACTTTTAATCCCTTAGTAAACCAAATTTTAATACCGCAGCCAAGAATTAATACTAAATTATAAAGTATATAATATCCATATACGGCGACACAAAGCCTCTTCATCCATCAAAAGGAAGACCCATGGATTACAAACAAACGGAATTCCCGACCTATTTTGAAAGTGCGCGTTTAATCTTGCGGTGTTACCAGCCCGGTGATGGAAAATGGTACTACACGATGAGTTTGAAGAATCGCCATCACCTCGAACAGTACGAATCAGAGAATGTCGCTTATAACACTGCCAGTGAGGAGGCGGCTGAAGAATTAGTGCGGGACCTTGCCAATGAATGGGCAAAGCACTCTTGTTTTTTTATCGGCGCATTTGAGAAAAAGACAGGTGAATTCGTTGCCCAAATCTACGTTGGTCCGGTTGATAGGAAGCTGCCAGAATATCAGATTGACTACTTTGCTGATGTTGATCATGAGGGACAGGGATATGTGACTGAAGCTGTGAGAGCTACATTGCAAATCATATTTAACCAATTACACGCCCACCGTGTTCAATTGGAGTGTAACGAAACCAATCTACGCAGTATCCGGGTTGCTGAACGATGCAAGATGACCCAAGAGGGTTGTCTCCGCGAAAACAAACGCAGCCCGAAGGGGACATACAGCAACTCAGTGATATATGGGCTTTTAAAAAGTGAATATCAAGCGGATGGATGGTAAGATTTAATATCGCTTTGATTTTAAGTACGGAATGGTCTTACCTGGAACCTACACCCTTTGTGATGCGGGCATTCGCCAGGCTAACATACTGCGGATTGAGCTCATATCCAATATAATGTCTGCCTGCTTTCATGGCTGCGAGAGCGGTTTGCCCACTCCCCATGAATGGGTCAAGCACCACATCATCTCTGAAAGAATATAACTGGATCAAGCGAAAGGGTAGCTCAACAGGGAATGGAGCTGGATGGCCGATTTTACTCGCTGGTTCAGCCGCGAAAGTCCATACACTCTTGGTAAATGCGAGAAATTCCTCATTGGAGATTGTATTTTCCCTATGGTGTGGATTTTGCCGTTTAAAAGCACCCTTTGAAAACACAAGGATATACTCATGTACATCTCGCAAGATAGGATTGGCAGCCGATTTCCAGCTCCCCCAGGCCGTGGATGGGCTTGCACTGGCTGCTTTATTCCAAATGATCTCGCCGCGCATTAAAAATCCCAAACGGAGCATACTCTCGGTGATCCATGCATGCAGAGGGATATAGGGCTTACGCCCGAGGTTGGCAATGTTTATACATGCCCGGCCTCCCGGAACAAGCAGCCTAAATACCTCCACCCAAATCTTCTCCAACCATTCGAGATATTCCGGCATGGTCAGATCTTCGTCATAATCTTTGCCAACATTATAGGGAGGCGAGGTCACCATCAAATGTATGCTGCTGTCAGGCAGTTCGGACATGCATTCGGCAGAGCAGCAAAATATGTGATCCAGGCATTCCTCAGGAACAGGGGTCTCCACAAAATCAACATTACTCTCCTGAGGTTGGTCATGGTATAAACGACTGGCATAAAAGGGTGCAGAGTCATGATTTTTACGCCCGGCTACCCCAAATTTGCTTGTGGTGGTTCCCTGCTGTTTCTTAACCATGCCCTATTCAAGTAAATCCAATACTTGAGCGCCAGTCGCCCTCAGGATTTCTTGAGGGTTGAGACGCACCAGAGCATTCTCTGCGCCTCCCCCGGCGTAGGATTCAGACGATTCAAACACCCTCGGATCGATCACTGTGGACAATGGCTGGCGATGACCAAACGGAGGCATTGCCCCCACTTCGTAACCACTAATATCAAGTACCATTCCCGGAGTGGCGAGTTTTACCCTCTTCTTACCCACGCGATTCAACCCGGCAATAGCTCGGCGATCAATGGTCGATTTCCCACATGCGACCGCCAACACTGGCTGGTCATCAACCATGAATAGAATAGATTTGATAATTTGCTCCGGCGAGGCGCTCACAGCCTGTGCCGCAGCTTCTACCGTGGGTGTGGGCACACTCAAGTGCAAAATCTCCCCCTGAATACCGTGTGCCTGCATATACTCAGCTAATTCATGCACGCCCAGTCTGATTGATCCCATCCTTCTCTAACTTCCTATATCTGCGGATATTTTCCAATTCATCCTGGCTGTGATCAGCAATAAGCAATTTCACCCTCCCAGCGGTCATATCTTGCAACAACTTGCCCGCCTCCTTACCGTATGGAGAAGCCAGTCCGGCATTCAAGGCAGGTAAAGTATCAAAATACAATTCATGGACCAGGGAATATTGCGCATCACCGAATAATACCTGACTAATCCGGCTGGTGGACTCTCGTCGCAAGCCAGGAATATTTTCGGCAGCATGTAAAAAACGAGGCCAAATATCATGAAAGCCAGGCGTGGCTGTTGATTCTATCAGGATGATCAGCTTATACATGAGACCATTATACCCTTGCCAATCAATGTATAAGAAATCGAATAAGTAGCTTATCTTTCGTGGTATGATTCCGAAAATGAGGAATTTATAAATGGACGAAAAGATCACGATCATCGAGGGGCCACCCCCAAATTTTGAAGATGTGCACGAAGGATGGCCTTTGGGTTTGAATGAAAGCCCATCCTTGCACAAGTTAGCTATGACCCGTTTGCGTACATTTAATGGTCCATCTTTGGTGGAACGATGTTACCGCACCTGGCGTGATCAGCACACCATCCACCTAGAATTTCGTGCTGCTGATGGACTGATCCATAAGACGCCTATCGTAGCCTCACGCACCTTGGAGACTGATGACGGACAGATTATCTTCCTATGGGTGCGCCTGACCGAGCAAGAAGCATTGCTGGAACTTGGCACAGATGATGACCAAGCTGACCAAGACGACGATGATCCAGAATCACCGATCTAGCTGTTGAGCAAGCTGTAAATGATCAGGCAGGTCGAGCATACCTGCCTGTTTTTTTTAATATTTAGGTATTAAAATAATCCCGGGAGGAAATCCGATGGCTGAATTGATTCACACTGAATTTTTCAATGGCATTTTTAGCATTACGTTGGATCGCCCGAAGGTAAATGCCCTGAATTTGGAGATGGTTAAGTTGCTCCAGGGAGCATTCAAAGCGGCTGCCCAACAAAGCGAGGCGCGCGTGGTTTTATTAAGAGGAGCGGGAGATACATTCAGCGGTGGACAGGATGTGTATGAAATACTGAAGGCAGCGGGGACATCCTACCGCAAGCATATGCTAGAGACTTATAATCCATTAGTGCTACAAATACGCCAGCTTAGACAACCTGTTGTGGCTGAAATTCGTGGCACAGTCGCTGGGGCGGCGCTGGGTCTGGCTTTGGCATGTGACCTACGCATCGCCAGTGATGACGCACAGTTTGTAGTAGGGTTTCTCGGGATTGGTTTAGCACCCGATTCGGCAGTCTCTTTGTTCCTGCCCACATTGATCGGGTTGGGACGGGCTACGGAGGCAGCATTTACCAATGCACCGATTCCAGCACAGCAAGCTTTGAGCTGGGGATTGGTCAATCGCGTGGTTCCATCAGATATATTACAGGCAAGGGCTTATGAGCTGGCTAAAGCGTTGTCCACAGGTCCAATTCATGCCATGGGATTAGCCAAGCGGGACTTCAACAAAGCCGTCTATCCCCATCTGGAACAATTATTGGATTACGAAGCCCACATACAAGAGATTGCCCGGTTAGGGACCGAACATAAAGAGGGCGTAACAGCATTCGTCGATAAAAGGTCACCCCGATTTGAATAAATGTTCATATGAGGATTATCTTCTCAATGAAATCGCAGGGGCACCAACTATCCTACCCCTACAGAAGGATAATAAAAATTATCAAAATCGCTCAGACGACTCATCGTAAGTGAATTTACCTAAAAACAAATTCCTTCCCGAAAATAAATGTGGTTATCCGCTGCGTAGGAACATTGCCGCGATTGCAAGGAAGAAAAATAAACCAACCACACCAACACCTGCAATGATGACCTCCCGAGGGCGACGTACATCTTCAATGGTGTAGGGTGGGAATAATCCTTGTCGCTTAAATAGAGGCCCACCGAACCAGGCAAACATTGTCCCTCCAATCAACCCGCCGATATGACCCCAGTTATCGATGCCTGGGCTCAGACCAATGATCAAATTAACCACAGCAATCATGATCACCTGAGATAAAGCCCGGCGGACAATATTCCCAAATATTTCCCGATTCTGATATAGCAGCACACCTTCAGCTCCCAGCAGGCCGAAAATTGCCGTGGATGCTCCGAGTGATGGGTAATTCGAAAACATGAATGAAATCACGTTACCGGCAAAGCCGCTGATAAGAAACAGGACCAGAAAACGCCAATGCTTATAAAACCTTTCCAAGGTTGTACCAAGATAGAAAAGTGCATACATATTGAAAGCAATATGAAATA